>Ga0247840_10000046_pt1 | contig 200815 bp, 171 predicted proteins | sample LaCruzMarch2015__FD_192404 | JGI IMG/M metagenome (GOLD analysis project Ga0247840, IMG submission 192404) | Freshwater microbial communities from meromictic Lake La Cruz, Castile-La Mancha, Spain - LaCruzMarch2015_17m | ecosystem: Environmental > Aquatic > Freshwater > Lake | place: Spain... | reverse complement strand
CTCTACAATTTGGAGTATTTTTTTCTCCGAAAATCGTGTGTTTTTTCGAAGTCTTGTTTTCGGCTTCATAGAGAGAATAGTAAGGATTACTGGAAGTAATCAACTACTCTAGACCCCAAATAAATAAAAAATCTCTCACTTTACGCTTTGTATTTTATTTTTTGCCATATACTTCCCCCAAACGTGTTAAACGTATAAAACCTGTAAAACTTATTAAACTTTTTTCTATGTCTCAACCAAATCTCCTCAAGGATAGTATTCCTTCTCTCCTCTGGAAAATCGGCCTCCCTGCGGGAATCGGTTTCTTTTTTAATACGCTCTTCAATATCACAGATGCTTTCTGGGCAGGAAAACTCGGCGTCGAAGCGTCGACCGCTATGAGTCAGACGTTTCCTATTTTTCTTCTCTTGATCGTCTTCGGAAATGGTCTCTCGGGTGCTGCCTCGACACTGATCGGCAACGCTCTCTGAGCAAAGAATGAAAAACAAGTAGCAACAATAATCGAGCATATTTTCTTCTTGAGCATTATCCTCGTCATCATCCTCACACCATCGCTTCTTGCTTTCACTCCGACACTGCTCCGTCTGACGGGTGATCCGACACACCTCGTGCAATCACTGTCTCTTGACTACATCGTACCTATTCTTTCTTTCGCACTCATCTTTCTTTTTTCCTATACACTTAATGGAATATTGAATGCTTATGGTGATACGAAGACATACAGTCGGGCACTTATTGTTGGTGCCATCGTGAATGTCGGAATGAACCCACTCTTGATGTATGGATTTGGCTTTCCTGGTATGGGAATTGCAGGAGTAGCTTGGGCGACGATCATCATCCAGCTCGTGACACTCATGTATATGATTTCAGTGATTCATCGTCGAGGAATACTCGCTCACTGCCATTGGAATAACTGGAAACCACAGTGGAGAGTTATCCGAGATATTTTTCATATCGCAATTCCTGCGTCGCTTTCGATGATTTTTGTCGCAGTGGGGATTTTTATCATCAATGCTTTTTTGAAAGATTTCGGTACGGCAGTGATGGCAGTCTATGGAGTCGGTACGAGAATTGAACAAATCGTCCTCCTCCCAACCATTGGTCTCTCGATTGCTGCTTCGGCGATTATTGCTCAAAATAATGGGGCAAAAAACTTTGCACGAGTTCGGGAGACGTATCATCTCTCACTGCTCTATGGGACGTTTGTGATTATCCCACTCGCTATCGCTATTTGGTTTCTCTCAGACCGTCTCTATCCGCTCTTTGTCACTGGCAAAAATCCCGCTGATGTCGCAGAAATTCTTCGTCTAGGGCGAGAGTATACGACAGTAATCATTGGACTTTTCTGGGGTTATATTTTTCTCTTTATCACGATCTGAGCACTGCAATCAGTGAGACGACCGATGTTTGGACTCTGGATGGGGCTCTTCCGACAGGTCGTTCTTCCACTTATTGTCTTCACATTGGTAGTTCGTGCAGGAGGGGATTATTTGGATATCTGGTGGAGTATTTTTGGTATTGTTTGGGTGTCGGCGATTATCGCGATTGTGTATGGGCGTCGTGTTTTTAAAAATCTTGAAAGTAAGGAAAAATAGTCACTTATAAATCCGGAGACGATGACATTTCTAGATTTAATACTAAGAATCGTATTTTTACTTTTTGTGCAAAAAGTAACAAAAGCATTCAAGGGACAAAAACTCGCTATAAACTCAATTCATCTATTTACTGTATTCATCCCGCTCAGACAGTTTGTCCCTTAAAAATCTATTTCTGCATAGTTATTAAAATACAGGAGTTTTATTTTTCTTTTTTTCCTTATACTTTCCAAAAACACTATGAAAAAACTTGCTATCACTTCTGTATATGCCAATCCGATTCATCCGGGGCATATTGATTCTTTTGAGCTTTCAAAATCTGTGGCTGGTGCTGATGAACTTTGGGTCATAGTGAATAATGACAAACAGGCAGAACTCAAGCGAGGTGTTCCAAGCTTTCAGGATGAAGTCTATCGATGTAGGATTATTGAAGCATTAAAAGTTGTCGATAAAGTTTTTCTCAGTGTCGATGAAGATAGGACTGTTTGTGTCACTCTCAAATCCCTTATTGAAAAAGCTCTTGCAACAGGACAATATCAAGAGATTATTTTTACCAAGGGTGGAGATCGTTTTGCAGGAGAAATACCTGAGGCAGTTGTTTGTGGCCAATTTGGTGTGAAAATCGTTGATGGGCTTGGAGAAAAAACACACAATAGTAGCGAATACGCTCTCAAACGTTCTGTGTAGGTCTGGAATATCTGAGATTTTGTATAGAATAGAGCTATGAATTCGACTAGGCCTCCTGAAAATACTCCACCTCCTGAGAACCTCAATAGTCCGGAAGATAAAGATCATCTTGCGAAACTTCAACAAGAGAGCGAGGAAACTCTTGAAAAATCTAGGATTTTAAAAGATGAGATTATTCAAGAGCTAGAGCAAGATGAAAAATTAACTGAAAAAGAAGGGGTGAGAGCTCTTATAGAGACAGAATTTCCACATGGTAATCATGATTGGTGAGATTCACCTGAGTTTACTGAATTGAAAAAGACTTTTGAACCACTTGATACTACATATTTATCCTATCCTGTATCACAAAGATTTTTACCTTGATTAGTATCAAAATTGGAAAACTCACGTTTGGGAGAAAATCCACTTTATGATGCATTATCGCTACCTGTTAGTTGAATAGACTCTATAGCTTCTGTAGCAATGCTCTCTGGTCATTTCATCATTGATGCATGAAAGTTATTGTTGAATCCAAGAGAAGAGCATGAACGGACAAAATCCATGATGTCATAATATGTTTTGCTCGATTATCCCATATTCACGGTCTTTTGATGATACTCTTTTGACCTACAGTTTACCAGAGGAATTTCGTCCATTTGTAAAAATTGGGAGTAGTGTTCATATTCCTTGGGGGAATGAGACTATTCTCTGAATTGTCGCAGATATCGGCCAGAGTATTCCTTTTGAGTGAGAGATTAAACCAATTACTGGTCCACACTGCACGACACCGTGGCTTTCTCCGAGCGAGATATCCCTTTTGATACAGATTTCACGCCAGCTTTTTGTTCGCCTCCATACTGTTGCACAACTTTTCCTGCCTTTGGGGATTTTTGGACTTTTTGAAAAAGAAAACTTTCTCTCTCTTTCTGCTCCTATATTGGTGAAAAAAAGAGGGGAGTCGGAGTATATTATTGCTCCTGATGAAGCGAGTATCAAATCATATTTAGTGAAAACCCTGCCTGATAATCCAGGAGCCGTTATCCTCCCAGAATGAGTCTCTGTGAAATCATGGAGTACGCTTATCGAGGGAAGTATCGCAGATCATCATCCAAAGTCTGTCACGACGCAGAAAAAAATCTATCTCGATATCCTTGCTGGTACTTCACCTGTGCTTTTTGGCACTCGCAGAACTCTCACGAAGAGACTTGGACACTATACACATTTGTATATCATCTACGATGCACTTTCTACTGAAATTCTTTTTGGACAGCGACATATTCCTCTCTGGATGCTCGCTGATATGCTCGCTTGTCACGGGCATGTGATTCATTATATTACCACAACTCCGTCTGTTCGCATCCTTTGCGACTTTCTTCAAAACAAGAAACCGATACACTACCTCTAATTTATGCGTCAATTTTTCGAAAAAATCGCTTCCATTTTTGATATTCTCACGATGCAATCTCGCATGGCCGTCGTCTTGTCGTGATTTTTTCTATTAACACTGTTTATCGTATTTACGCTCGGAAAATATACCCTTGCTGACCATACTTTTTATAAAAAACTTGCTGATAGACAGCAACTTCGAGAAATAGAGCTTTCTGTGAACAGAGGGACTATCTACGGCACTATTGACCCGCAGAGATCTACCTCAGGAAATCCTTTTGAGACTATGATTTTGGCGACGACATCAATAGCAAAAGATCTCAAAATCGACCCATCCGGTACGTGCAATGTCGATATGATGGAGAAATTTTTAGCAGATATCGTCTATGAACATCTCTGCCTCAATCGTTCTCAAGTGAGTTGTTTTGATAATGTCCTCAAATATACCAATACTTTTATCGTTCCAGAAAATTTCAATTTTTCTCGTGAACAGATTATTGGCTTTCTCACTCCGACCATTCGTGAACAATCACGAAGACTCTACAAGACTCGCATATTTCTCGCAGAAGGTGTGGACTCGACGACCCTCAATAGCGTCTTAGCCCTCGGTAATCCTGGGATATCAGTCATCGGAGATGTCGTCTATGTGGATCCGACAAAATTTGATAGTGCTCGCAGTGTGAGCGAGCTATTATGACTCCTCTCTCTCTCACCAAATTTTCTCGAGGATGCTCTCACACTACGCCCTAATAGAAATGTGGATATTGTCGAAAAACTCGATCCAGAAACTGCTCTCAAAGTCATAGAGACCATAAGGAGCCAGAATAATCTCACCAAGCAACAACCACGTAGTGATCAAGAAGAATTTATCAAAAAAAATACGTTTCATAAGTGTCTCAAATTGGTTGACCATTCTGTACGGCAGTATCCAGAGGGATCAGATCTTGCGCAAGTGACTGGCTTCGTGGATCGTGACAGTATCGGTCGTCTGGGTATTGAGGGATATTTTCAGGATCTCCTTGCTGGGAAATCTGGTCGCAAAGAAGAGCGTCGCGACAGTCTCGGTCGTCCAATATTTGATGAAGATGCTGAGCAAGAAGTAAAATGAGTTGACCTTTTTCTCACTATTGATCCAAATATTCAACATGCTCTCATGAAAGCACTCGAAGAATGAATTCGGACGACGGGTGCCAATAATGCCTCTGCTATCGTGATGGATCCAAAAACCGGCGCTGTCCGTGCTGTGGGGAGTTATCCGACGTTTGACCCAGATAGACCTGGCAATGTCGATAAAATCGTTCGCTTTGTACCGGCTGACCACGAAGAGCCGATTCGTTATCTTCTCGGAAAAACACTCTTTGTTGAGTCTCCCGTGGGTACAGTAAAAAAGTTTTTTGAAAATCGTCTCGTCACACTCAATGAACTGCGCGATGAAGATGCTATGCTTCTCGAGATGGCAGATCCAAATAAAGTTTTTTATATCTTTGAAAATCAGGTTGGTCTCATGGCTCATCAAAATCTTCCGCTCACTTCTCCTTATGAGCCAGGAAGTATTTTCAAAGGACTGACAGTTGCTATAGGTCTGGATGCGTGAGAAATAGAACCCGATATGATGTACGAAGACAGAGGTAAAGTCAGAATAGATGAATTTACCATTAGCAATCTCGATAATGATAAATGTCAGGGGTGGCACAACTTCCGTAATGCACTCAATTATAGCTGTAATGTAGGAATGATTAATATCGTACAGAGAGTTGGGCGTCCACTTTTTTACGAATATCTCAAAAAATTTGGTCTCTGAGATATCACTGGCCTGACTCTGGATGGTGAACATACTGGTGCTCTGGAGGCCTATGAAAAATGGCCCAAAGCAAAACTCTTTACTATGACATTTTGACAGGGTATTCAGGTGAATCTCATACAGATGGCTGCTGCGTATTCTGTACTCGCAAATGGGGGAGTCTATATGCAGCCCTATGTTGTACAAAGGAGAGAATTTCCAGATGGTGATACTGTTGTCACAAAGCCAGTGCCTGTGCGTCGAGTTATCAATGCTACTACCTCACAAAAAATCACAGCCATGCTCACTGAATCGACACAGCGATGATTTGCAAAAGCTGGTGCAGTTTCGGGATACCAACTCGCAGGAAAGACCGGTACATCGCAGATTGCGAGTAGTAAAGGAGGATTTGAAAAAGGTGAAAATGGTCGTACCAATACTTCCTATGCTGGTTATGGTCCTTCAAATGATCCAAAATTTGTCATCATTGTGCGTTTTGATCGTCCTCGAAATACGCAGTATGCAGAGTTTTCTGCTGCGAAAACATTTAAAGATATAGCGAGCTTTCTCTTCAAGTATTATGGCGTACCTCCGGGGGTATAGTTGATTATTTTATCTTTTGATGCGTATGGTAATTTTACCATGAATGTACTTCATTTACCAACCTGACTTTCCACCTTTATATCTCATCACATACCAATAGCAATTTTTCTGACTATTGATAGTCCGAGACCAGTACTCTGTATGTTAGATGTTACCGCATTATGTGTGGATATTTTTGCAAAACGATCAAAGACACGGTCGATTTCATTCTCTGGTATGCCAACTCCTGTGTCACTGACAGAAAAATTGAGCCATAGTTCTCACTTCTCCTTTTCTGTTCATATCTTCCAGTGCACTTTTCCGTTTTCTGGTGTATATTTGTAGGCATTGCTTAGGAGATTGTTCAGTAATAGTGAGAGTTTTGCTCTATCTGTTACAAATTCCTGATTTTCATCTATATTTTTTTCGAGAGTAAAATCCATGTTTTTACTTTTCATCAGTGAGGTAAAATTTTCAAATGTTGTTTCTATCAATTCCTGAATATTGCACAATTCGTACCTCAATTCCATTTTTCCAGCATCTATCCGAGAGAGATCGAGCAAATCATTTACCAATGCTATGAGGGATTCACAACTTTTATTAATATTTTCTATTAATTTTTTCTGGCCACTATTTATTCCTCCGCTGCCTCCATCTAATAATATGTCAGCGTAGCCTCGTATGATGGTCATAGGGGTTCTGAGTTCGTGTGCAGCCATATTCATAAATACATCCTTTTCACGATCCAGTGCTTCCAATTTTTTATAAGATTCTTCTAGTTTTTTCTTTTGTTCATTAATTTGTTCTGTTTGTTTTTCGACTTCATCCTGGAGACTTTTGTTGTACTCAAGGATCTGGAGGGAGAGGGCTATCTTTGGACGTAGTGTTATAATAATCTTCTTTTCTTGACTTGTGTAGGGTGCTTGGCTATTTTTTTCTGGTAATATGAGAATATAGGATAATTCTTTTTTGATATAGATTGGTATACATAATTCACCGAGTTTTTCTATTTCTTCCAAATAATCTATTTTAGTATTGTTTTCTTTTTCTAGTGTCGCTTCTTTGAAAGAAAGTATGTTTATTTTTTTTGAATCATACGTGAGAGCTTTTGTGATTTTTGGGTATTTTTTGAGTTCTTGACGTCAGATGAGCTGTATATTTGTGATTTTGAGTCCTCATTGTAGTGTTTTGAGTATATCATCTGAGAGTTCCGTATTTGATGTATATACGGCACTTGAAGCAGTAAATTCAAACGCATCATTTTCGAGATGTACAACATCTGACAGACGGAATAGACTTCTTATTCTATGTGATTTTGATAACCAAAGAATGATAATCATTGGTATCAAGTCCACAATCAATAGCATAAATTCAAAATGCGTAATCAGTCCGTACTTACCAAAAATCCAGTACAGAGCAAAACCAACACTAATGCCAGTTCCACCTATTAATATCCATCTGACTATTTGTAAAAGTATTCATCGTGCATCAAAGAGTCTTTCAGTGAGTATCAAATATGTTAATAAATATGGAAAAATAAATGATACATCAAAATACGGAAAACTGTACAATGCTTCACTGTAAACTGTTCAATAAGAAAATATATCACCAAAAGTGCTCAAAAATGCTCCAAATATGAGCAGTTTTCTTATAATAATATTTCTTCATTGATAGTATTTATAGAGCCATATTGTTGCTATAATAAACAATACACACGAATATAGTACGAGAAAATTATAAGGCCAAATATTCAAAAATAATTCATATCATGTCATTTCTATAATCAAATCCGGTATCATGACATTTTTATAGTAATTTAAGAATATCAAAATAAGTCCAAGTAAGCCAAAAAATAGTAATCCAAATTTACTTATTCTCTTAGAAAGCTTTTGGCAGAAAAGATAAAATAAATACGGATTTAAAATATTGACTATATTAAAACCTCTCCACAATTCTAGATAGTCTTCTGTTCTCCCCATTAAATAATCGCCGTATCACCATACCGCATTTCATAAGACGAATATTGTAAATATGAGATATCATCGCTTCCATGCCCCTGATAAGATTAAAATTACGAAAATTAGTCCGTAATTGAATAATAGTACAGATCAAAATATGCTATAAAGTAATTCTATATTCATATATATAATCCTACAACAGTCTTTTGGAGATTGCAAATCAATGTAAGAATATATTGCAATTTATAGCGTTGTTCTATTCAGAGAGTCGTTCTGCTATTTCTGAAAAAATATGTGTATATTCTTTATTTAATCATACCCCTAAGCCTGCAGAATTAGATTGATGTTGTGTCAAAATTTGTGCATTTATAATACCTCTTTGAGTCATGTCTGTTTGTATTCAGGTCAAGTAACTGTAAGCGTTCGCATATCTATTAACTATTTTTTCAATAATTTGTGGATTATTGTTATTGTGCAGAAATACCCATAACATTTCTGATTTTGCGATAAAATATATCTCGTCGTATTTTCATAATAAAAATAAAATTACTCAATGACACAACTCTAGCAACATATCTTCATTTAAAATATTTTTTCGATGAATATTGTTGTCTACTCCTTCTTTTTGCCAAGACATTATTTTATTGTCATCAAGCCATAAATTCAAATGTGGTTTTTGTATAACATGAATCACAGGACAAGTCTTTTCTTGATATCTTTCAAACTGAATAGCTATGTTGAGACCAATATTATCATGTGTATGATTATACGCAACTACACTGACTACAAATTCGATTCATGGTCAAAAACCCGGTATCATTCGTACATGTAATGGGTATTGTATTCACTTATATTCAATTTTTTTATTTGATTCTATATATGTTTTTTCACTAAATTTCAGCGTGTCTTTATTCTCAATATTATCAATTAAAAGTCACGAATTGTTTATCAGTTCGTCAATAAGATTATTTCAAAATATTTTTTTTTGTTCGAATAAATTTAAAAATAAATAATCTAAAAAATCTTCTAAAGTATATTTTAAGTATTGAATGTTTATTTCATATATAGAATAAAATCTGAATAATCAAAATGGTGCAATATCTGGAGAGAGTTTCTGGAAATCAAGATTCAAAGAGGCAGTTTTTCTAAAGAATCATCCTAAAACATCCAGCACTGTTTCGAGGTCTCGAGGCGTCTCTAGTGTTTTTGCTGGTGCAATCATTTTATTCAAGTCTTCTAAGCTGAGATTTATTCACGCTTCTTGGGACACCCTAAATCACGTAATATATCAAAAATCTCTACAAATATCGATAACTTCTGCATAAATAAAATTGGGCAAAATATCTCAAAATATTGATCATAATTTCTCACAATCACTATAATCGATTATAGTAACCGGTCCGATCTCAAATCATTCTTTTTTTATAATAATCATAAGATTTTATTTTTATACCTCGCAGATAATGCTTCCGCAATATGTGTATTATATGATATTTTTGCTACTCCGATAAATAACGTCATTTCTATAATGAGATTTATACCTATGGCGAGATTTGAGCTCATTCATAAGAATACAAGTCCTCATATGATAGGCGCCTCAGCGAGATAGAGAACGATAGAGGCAGGAATGCAATCCTTTATCGCCTGAATCTCAGTTTTTAGTGCATCTTTAATTGTATAGAGATTTCCATGGCCTCTTGTCAAGAGTACAAAACATGTAGATCAAAAGAGAATAGCAAATAGATAATCTCCTACATTGGCTCCAATGATTGTTGCAGCATATTTATCTCCTCATAAATATCTCACATAATAATACCCAATATAATTTCATGGAATCGTCATGATTTCACTAAATATCAATGCTTGGGAAGAAGATTCTTCTAGCTTTTGTTCGAGATTTTTGTGTTTTGATCTATTGAGTATTCAGAGAGGTAGCTCATAAAATATATCTCGTAATACTTCGTATAATCCTCTACAGATGAGTTTTGGCTGTCGGATTACCATACAATAGAGATGAATTGTCGAAACAATTTCTCTCTTTATGAGTTTGAAAAGGCTAGAATTTAGAGAAAATTTCACAGTATTTTTTATTTATACTCTCACTTTTTTCATTTCTACTCTTACATTGGTTATTATAGATACAAATAGTTTTTTTCAATTTTTACTTATTTTTTTGACTTAAGAAAATAAGAGTGATATTATTAAGTGTAAACAAAAACTATGCTTACAAAAAAATGTTTTATTCTTTCAAAGTCGAGCACTCTAGGTACTGTTTTTCAGTGATATGGTTATGAGACTATTGTCTTTTCCGAGACCCCAGCTTTTTTAGCTGTTCTCAATACTATGCCTGCAGACCTGGTTGTCATCGATGATGTAGATAATGGGCGATCGCTCCTGACTAACATTCTCGCACTTCCAAAAATTCCTGAAAAAATCACTATTCGTGATGATATAGATGATGCCTCTCTCGATCAGAAAAGAGTTATTCATGTGAAAACTCAGACAACTGAAAGTGTTTGGTGAGAGATTATTCAGTTAGATAATACATCGCAAGAACAACCACTAGAATTACCTCCCGGTCAAAAGAAAGATAGAATTCTTGTGATAGATGATGTCGCTGAACTCGTTGATATGTACAAAATTATGTTTGAAACAAAATGATATGAAGTTGAAACGGCTTCGGATGGTTTAGAGGGTATCACAAAGGCTGTCTCATTTCAACCAAAATATATACTTCTCGATATTATGATGCCAAATATGGATGGTTTTGCTCTTATGAAAACATTTCGTGAAAATACCTCTCTCAATAGTGTCATTATCGTAAATTCCAATATTGATGGTACAAATATTACTGAAAAAATCTATGCGGCTGGTGCGGATTACTACATACGTAAATCTGACTATGTACCGACGCAGATAGTGTATATGATTGAGCAAGGTATGTTTATGAATAAAAGAAACGTCATGCCTCCTCAAAAAACGACTTAACTGAGTATTTTTTTGAGCGCTTCTGTATACAATTCTCATTTTTCCTGTTCGATCTTGGTGAGTAGAGTACCATCTTTGTCACGACTCACCATCAGTGCATCATAGAGAAGTACATCGTATTTAGTCTCTTCTTCAAACTTTTTATATTTTTTTGGAGAAAGAGTATTTTTATATTCTGATAAAATTTCTTTGTATTGTTTTTGTATTTTTTTGTCTTTTTTACTTTGAGTGAGTTCTTCTGGAGGATTTATATCTCATTTTTTTTGAGGTTTTTCCTCTTTTTCTACTATTTTTTGTTCTGGATTTTTGTGTTCATTCAATTTTTCTATCTTGAGTGCTATTTCATGTTCTCTGGCTCGTATTTTCTGAAAGTAATCGTATGCATAAAAAATACAGTACATCACCCCCATTCATAGTATCATAATAAAAATAACTCACAATATCAACCATATATTTCTCAAAAATGAGTAACTATAGAAAAATGCATACGCTATTTTCATCGTATAGAGATATACTATAATATTCACTGCATACAATATGATTTTTTGCATAATATTTTTCCTTACGAATAATATGATATTTGTATTTTTTTTTAAGCAAAATTTTCATAGTGTATTTATCCTCTAGATTGGGTATTTTTAGTTTTTTTGACAAAATATAGAACCCACTTGCTCCTCTTTCTACGGCGAATCTTTATAAAAATAGTTAGTATTTTTCATTTTAAGCAATCAATTGGATAATTAATTTAATTATTTTATATTAATACTTATTATTTTTCTTGTTGGTATCTTTAATAATTTATTATGAAACAATTTTTTCGATATAGTTTTGTTTTTGTTCTATCCATATTACTTTCCGGGTTTGTTTTTTGAAATAACGCTTTTGCTGCTACAGGGTGCTCGACAAATATTGGTGGAACTGGGAATTGGCATGACTCTAAAACCTGGACTCGTGGTTGTACAGGCCCAGGAGGTATTCCTTCGTTTACCGATACTGTTACTATCTCTTCAGGTACTCAGATAAATGTTTCAGCAGATGCTGTAGCAGCAAGTATCATTATTGCTGCTCAATCAAATACTATTTCACTCTCTAATTCACTTACACTCAATAGTGGTACTCTTAGGTTGACTTGAAACATAACACTGACTGAACCAAAAGTTGTCGCTACTTCTGGTATTATTGTGAATGGTGGTAACCTCATTGCAAAAAATATTACTATTCCGGGAAGTACAATTAAAGGCAGAAATGCTTTTGTCCGAGTGGATGGATGAACGATGACGCTTTCTGGTAATGTCGTATTCTCTGGTAGTGCAGCACAGGCACAACTGATAAACAATAGTACTGTTTCTGTTGGTGGTAATTTTTGAGCTGGCGGGACACTGAGTGGTACGGGTACTATCAATTTCAACGGTACAGGGGCTCAGACACTCGGAGCGTATACGACCTACAATCATGTCACTGTGAACAAAACAGCAGGAACACTCTCATCAGCAGGTAATACAACGATAGGAGGTAATCTCACAGTAACTGACTGAACACTTTCTCTCTGAGCTCATACCATCACTGTCACCGGTACTACTTCCATCTCTGATACCCTCACTCTCAGTTCTGCTACTGGTGCTAAAACCTTTGTCTGAGCTGTTACTATAAACAATTGAGGTAAGTGGATGTGAAATTCAAATTGGGGACCTAATCTCTCAGTTGTATTTAAAGGCGGTTTGGTAAACAATGGTACTTTTGATAGCGGAACAGCAACGCTCTATACCTTTAATACCAATAATCAAATAATTGCATGATCCGCACCTCTATCTCTATCTAATCTTACGATTAGTGGTGTGAATGTAACCAATAAAGCTATCCTGACTGTATCAAATGATCTCGCAGGTACTGGATGACTTATTCAGGGGACTGGTTCTGTTCTTAATCTGTGAGGAAGTTCTACTATCTCTACACTCATAGCTACCGCAAGTTGAAATCCAGACGACCCTGGAAATATAGTCAACTACAATGGTACAGTTGCACAGACAATCAAATCTACCACGTATAATCATCTCAAAGTCAATAATACCGCTGCTACAGGCGCTTCTCTCGGAGCGGGCATAACTCTCACAACTCTGACTATCGGTGATGTCGCTGCTGCGAGTCGTTTCCAAGATGCGGGCTTTGTCATCACTCCTTCTGGCTCTTCTGTCCTAAATCTCACGCAAGGTACGTATGATCTCGGTTCTGCTACTGTCGCTACTTCTTTTCCAGCATTTATCACTCGCAATATCGCCAGTGGTACGACGGTGGAGTATGGATGATCTGGACCTAATCAAGTAGTTTCCTGAACTCCTAATTATTATCATCTTCTGATTACTTGAACTTCTAAAACTGTAAACTGATCTCTTTCTGTGAGTTGAAATTTGACAGTAAATATGACTGTAGCAAGTCAAATTTTCCAACTTTGAACTTATACAGGCCATACTGTGAATGGCAATATTGATGTCACATTCGGTAGTCTTGTTCTCGATACATCTACAATTTCTCTTCAGGGTAACCTCTCTTGAGCATGAACTTTTAATGGTTCTACAGGGACTCTCAAGCTCACGGGTGGCAATACTCAGACACTCAGCGTGACAACATTTTCACCCTATCATCTCACTGTTCAAAAAACTACTAATACTACTGCTTCAATAACTACAGCGACCACTATTGGTGGTAATCTTACTATCACGACAGGAACTCTCGATATGCCCGGAGTGGTTATCACTGTCACTGGCACTACTTCTATCTCAGGTACTCTCACTCTCAGTTCTGCCACCGGTGCAAAAACCTTCGTTTGAGCTGTCACTATCAACAATTGAGGTATTTGGAATGAAACACATGATGCAATTCCTACTTTCAAATTAGGTCTCACAAACAATGGGACTTTTACTGCCGCAAGTGGTATTCATACCTTTGATACTAATGGTCAACAAATCGGATGATCTTCTGTTCTATCTATTCCCAATATTACTGTCACATGAGTCACACTCACAAACAAGAGTACTGTGGGTCTCACTGTCTGATCAGATCTTGCTGGTACTGGTGGACTGACTCAAGGTACCGATGCAGTTCTCAATCTCTGATGAACCTCTACCATTACTACATTAATAGCGACATTGACTGGGAATACTGTGAATTATAATGGTACTGAAACACAAACTGTTAAAAACACAAATTATTTTCATTTGATTGTATCTGGTGGTTCGAGTAAATCTATTACTCTTACTAATAATAATTGGAGTATTTTAGGTACTTTTCAAGTCAAAATAGATACTACTTTTACAACTTCAGGAAATTATCAGTTTATTGTTGATGGTGACCTCACTGTTGATAGTGGTGGCGTACTTCAAATACAGGGTTCTCTTCTAAAATCTTGATGAAATATTACTCATAATGGTTTAATTTTTGATATTAATCAGTCTCTAATTATAGATTCAAATGATGTTTTTCTCTATTGAAATTCACGTATAGAAATTTATTACATACTTTTTCTTGTTTATGATAGCATCGTTACTAATTATAGTATTGGTTGAATAGATGTGTATTCTACAATATGAGGTATTTATGAAGATGAACCTCAAGGTTATTTTATACAAGGTGAAAATGCTTTGTTAATTTGGGAATGATCTCCTCAAAATAACTTGATACTTTTTGATGTATCTGCAATTGGCAATACTGTGCGTTTTAATAATATCTATAACAATATTCCTGACACTCAATCATGATCTTATTACAATCTCATTATTTCATCTTGATGAGTTCCGCAATCATTATACAGATCTGTTAATTGAAACCTTACTATCGAGAGCGGTGCTGTCCTCCAAATTGAAAATAATATCATTATCAATGGTACCACTACTATTTCATGAACTCTGAATCCAACGAGTTCCCATTCCCCGACCTTTGTTTGACCTGTTATTATCAATAATGGCGGTACATGGAATGAAACAGCAGCAGTTACTCCTACTTTCAAATGAGGTCTCACAAACAATGGGACTTTGACTGCACTAAATGGTATTCATACCTTCAATACCAACAATCAAAGTATCGAAGGATCCTCTGCAATATCTATCCCCAATCTCACTGTCAATGGTGTAACACTCACCAATACGAGTACAGTTGGTCTCACTGTCTGAACTGCTCTTTCTGGTACTGGTGGACTGACTCAAGGTACCGATGCAGTTCTCAATCTCTGATGAACTTCTGGTATTACGACTCTTACAGCTACTGAGAGTGGGAATACTGTGAATTATAATGGTAGTGCATCTCAGTCAGTCAAATCGACGACATATCACCATCTCACTTTTTGAGGAGGCGCTGGTACAAATACACTTGGAGGTCCTATTATAAACAACGGCAATCTCACTATTAATTCGTGAGATACTCTCGATACATCTTCAGGGAATAATTATGCTATCACTGTGAAAGGTGATTGGAGTAATACGGGCACCTTTACTCCTCGTCAAGGTACTGTGACTTTTAATGGTACTGGCACTCAAACCATCAATGATAGTAATTCATGGTATGGGTTGTCTATTACAACTACTTCTCCACGTACCGTATATTTTGAATCTGGCGCTACCCAATCTATACAGAGTGGCGGCTCTCTTATTCTGACTGGTATAGCGAGTAATATTTTGACACTTGCTCCTCTCACACCTGCTTCTGCTTGGAATCTCCAACTAAATACCGCGGGTGTCACACAAAATATATCCTATGTGAGTGTTTCATATTCTGATGCTGGTCCTTCTCCGACGTATGCCACCATTCTTGCTGGTAATAATGTAACAGATGGAGGGAATAATATCAATTGGAATTTTGGTTGACTGAGTTTGGATATTGTCGATGAAGGGTGAGGTAGTGTCGTGAGTCCGAGTGTAGGTATGTCGAGTACTTCTTTTTCTCTCCAATACCAGACAACAACAGGTACACTCGGTACTTCATCCCAAAAAATCCGAGTAACCAATTCTACCCCTGCCCCTCAATGGTCTGTGACACTTGCAGCTACAAGTGGTCCAACGACACTCTGGTCTGCTGGTACGCCAAAATATGATTTCAATGATCCTACTGCGAGCGCTCTCGATGGTGGTGATAGTGATGGGTATGGTGGTCAATTGACTGTGAACCCGAGTGTGGGAACTCTCACGCCTCAATCAGGATGTACCAATACTGGTGTGAGTAAGGGCTCTTCATCTGCTTTTTCAGAAGGTGTGACGAATTCTATCACTCTCGTCTCTTCATCCGGATCTGCCCAGACAAATTGTTACTGGGATTTTACTGGTATCACTCTGTCTCAGGATATACCTCAGGAGCAAACTGTTGCGAGTTATGCTCTCGATATGACCCTCACAATTACCGCTATTTAGAGGTGCAGTTTTTTGAAAATAGTATATATTTTTCTTGACTTTGAATTTAGAATATGATTTAATTTCTGTATGTTAACCAAAAATCATATACATATCTCTCGCTTCTCACAGAAAGTTATCCACTTTCTTCTACGAAAGATGAATATAGCATTTTCAGTTTTTCTTTCCGCGATGATTGCCACTTCAGGCATAGTGCTCGCTGCCACATCAAACTTTACACAAACTATTAATGCAGGAACACTTGCTATCGATATCGTTGATGCCAGTTATGTGACTGTAGGGAGTCCTAGTGTTTCTATGTCTGCGACGACCTTTAGTTTTACTTGTTTGACTGGTGGATCTGCTTCTACTGGTACATTTGGTACGAGTTCTCAAGTCATCTATATCAAAAATCCTGACGCAGCAGATAATGGTTGGGTTGTGTCACTTGCTGCTTCTGCTACAACTGCTGTTTGGGATAGTGCTGGTACAGATTTTGATTTCAATGATCCGACGACATCTGGTTGTGGAGATGGTGCTGATTCTGATTCTGTTGCTTGACAACTTACGGTCGATCCAAGTGGAGGTACTCTCGCTGTCGGTGCTTGTTCATCGTGTGCTACGACGGGTATAACAAAGGGATCTTCAAGTGCATTTAGTGAGGGTGTCACTGATAGTATTACACTCCTTACTGGTGCATCAGGATCAAATGATATCGGTGACTGGAAACTCACAGGTGTCGCACTGAGTCAGACTATTCCAGCAGAACAGCCAGCTGCGAGCGACTATGATATCAATATGACACTTTCTGTTGTAGCGAGCTAATATATTTATTACTATGGGAAAATCATTATTCTCATACTTGTCTCTCAGTGTACTTGTGTGTGTTTGTTTTGTGTATGCTACGGATGTAGATACTGGAACACTGGATATTATTGTTGTTGATGGTGAGAGTATACAAATCGCTTTTCCTATTCCTGAAACTCATCCAATTGGTACTGTTGGGTATGATGCACATACATGAAAATTACTCTTTACTACTTCTCTCGACGCTGATGACCCAGAAATTTTGAAAAATATCACCGGGGCAGGAGAGTATATCATTATTCGTACGAGAGATACTACATGGTGTACTGATCTTACCCTCAATGAATGTCGTAGAAATGCTGATTTTATCAAAGAAACGTCTCTTACTATCGCACCTGAACCTATTTTGGTTCCTGTGAGTGACCCATGAGTAGAAACAACCCTCGATATACTGCCTACAGGAGAGGCTGTTATCAGTTATATAAACGCTTTCCCAGATGCTTCTCCTGGAGAAAACATCGACATAACAGATATTCCTCTTCTGACAGATGTAGGTGATACAGCCCAAACTTCTGAAGCTGAAACATGAGAGGTGATTTCTCAACCTTTGGAAAATATTCAAGAAAATCAGGAAGTCATCGTTGTGCCAGTTGAGGCTCTTGAAACTTCTGATGTATCAGATAATGCTCCTCCGTCTCAAGAGAGCGTCCAGAGTATTCGTCATATCGATAATCATATAGCAGATCTCCCAGTACCTACTATAGAAAATCTAGATAATTCTGAGAGCCCTACGAGTCTTGACACTGCGATTCTCGATGATGCTCCTTCTGATTGAGCAAATTCGGCTGTTGAAAATGTCATTGTGCCAACTGATTCACCTGAGTCAGATGTTTAAAACTCCGTACATATACAGGCACCATCATGTACACTTTTTATGTGTATTTGTTTGGTTTTGAATTTTCATGTCATCTGTTTTTCCTCTCCATCAGAGCGATGCGAGTTCTGTATGATTTTCTATGATGATACGTCCTCTTCCTGAGTGTCAAAACAGGGTAGATGATGATAATGATGGTTTTGTAGATTTTCCAATGGATACTGATTGTGAGGATGAAAACGATGCTCTCGAATGAGTAGAGGTTGAGCCACCTGTGTAATTAGCTCGGCAGGATGAAGTACAGTAGATATATGACCTGATACACCTATTATTGAGGAAAAAATCCCAGATAAACGAGATACAGATCCGTTTTTCGAGCTCTCCAAAGGAGGTTGTGAGGATTGATTGCCTGCACCTTGTATTATAAAAAATCCCGATGTTTTTAATGAAGCAGAACAACAACCTATCCCAGAGGAGGAAGAGGAAATAAATATTCCTGGAGTACAACAAGATCAAGAGGGTGATACTCTTCAAGCTGATACTTCAAATAGTATTTTGCCGCCAGGGAAAACACAGCATAGTTTTATAAATACAAAAAAGACACCATCTCGCGAGCCGAATGTGCTATCTCGCCCAGATTTTTCACTGAGTTCTGCTCCTGAAAAACACGAGCAATATATTCCTCTTTCCCAAGAAAATGTTTGTGAAAAATTTTCATGTCTTGCTGAGCGTCGTATATATGACGTGATTCATTTCTTCCAGGAACATGTAAAAAATATTCTCGATAAAATAAAATTATTTTTCGCTGCTTTTCTCGAATATTTTTATAAAAACTCCTAAATTCTGAGAGAATAAGGAGTTTTAATATACCGATAAAAATTGTATCTGGTGGGAACGCCGGGGGAGAAATGCCTTGAAAGGCATTTTGAGTCAATCCGAAGGGTTCAATTTGAATGTAAACTGGTGGGAACGCCGGGAATCGAACCCGGGACCATCACCTTAAAAGGGTGCTGCTCTACCGATTGAGCTACGTTCCCATACCTACGAACGTGGCGTGACTATATGAAAAAAATCATATTTGTCTACTCTATTTTAGAACTAGTTATTTGACCAATTAGGGAAAACATGATATTCTAGAGAAGTAATTATTTATTTATGCGTCGTTCTCTATTTTTACTGCCCCTTATTTTTACTATTCCTGTAAGTGTTTCTGCTTATACGGTGAGTTGTAGTAGTATTCCAGAAGCTTCAGGATGTAGACAATGTTTCCGTTTTGAGCTGGCAAGTACAAATTCTGCAAATGATATCTTTGTTCCCCGCGCAGGCCTTACAACTAGTCAACAAGAATTTATCGATCTCACGAAGAGTACTATTTCTTGACAGGCCTATCAAGGCGCTAGTGTCAGTCCAGTCGGAAATATAACGAGTAATTTTGATCGTTTAGAAAGTGGACCCAATGCGACTGCATCGTGGTTATGGGCAAAGACAAAACCATGACAGGGTATAATCCGAAATAGTATACCAGGAACCATCGATTATAATCGACCTCTCTATGGTATAAAATATACAACTGCTTCGTATCTCAAAAATAATGGTGTTGTTGTTCCTGGTAGTGAAGTCACCCATCTCGAGTGTGGGTTTTTCTTTATCACTGCTCCGACTACGCCAGTCTGCGGCAATGGTACACGTGAAGGTGCTGAGCAATGTGATGATGGGAACCTCCAAAATGGAGATACCTGTAGTAGTACCTGTATGACTACGACTATCATCGCTAATCCAGTCTGTGGAAACAGTATCCGTGAAGGTGCTGAGCAGTGTGATGATGGAAATACTAATACCAATGATGGATGTTCGAATACCTGTCGACTCCCAGTCTGTGGCAATGGTATCCGTGAGGGAAGTGAAGGGTGTGATGATGGAAATGTCCAAAATGGTGATTCGTGTACGAGTTCTTGTCGTATCCCCGGTGTGACATCTGTCTGTGGAAATGGTATCCGAGAAGGTGGTGAAGATTGTGATGATGGTAATCCCAGTAATACTGATACTTGTTCGACCTCATGTCGAGTTTTGCAAATCGGTATTAATCCAGAATGTCGTGTACAGGCATTTGATGCTAATGGGTCAGTTCCATTGACGACTACACTTTCTTGTTCAGGGGAACCACGAGGTCGAACAGTCATCATCATTACAAAAAATAATACTCTCGTAGATACGTCAGAAGTAGCTAGCAAGACATTCACCTTCAATCAATCATGACGCTATACGATTCGTTGTTACCCAGACGCAGGAGGCAATCAAAATAATTCCTGTACGACGGTTATCAATGTCAACGGACAATGTGGGAATGGTCTCATAGAGCAAGGTGAAATGTGTGATGATGGAAATACGATTTCTGGTGATTCATGTGATCGGTCATGTCGCCTCACTGGTACGACCTGTGGTAATGGTCTGCTCGAAGGTGGTGAAGAATGTGATGACGGGAATAATAGTAACAACGATACCTGTAGCAATATTTGCCAAGGTGGTACACCCCATACCGGACCTCTCGGTATGATGAGCGTGTTTGCTGTGATAGCTCTAGGTTCTGCTACGCTTCTCTATGTCCGTCGTCGTCAGTCGTAGTAATTTATCTGGGATTTCTTTCCTGCACATATGACTTCATTTTCCAAGCATTATCAGACTTTTGATTACTATGAACAACGTGGTTTGACCGATGCTCTGGAAAAGAAACTCGCAGAAGAATTTCATATTCATGAAGATGATCTCGAGGATATTTTTTCTCCGACACAATTATCAAAATTTGAAATACGAAAGGATTATGTCTACTTCGCTCTACAGTTCGCTGACAGAGATGAACACGATCGAATTACGACCCAGCAGATTCACTGTATCGTCAGTCCAAAATATCTCTTTGTCATCGATGAAGACACATTTCTTGGTATACAAGAATTTGATCGCGTGAGAAATCGTCTCGTAGATAAGGAAAACTATAATAGTTTTGATCTGTTTTATGAATTATTGGATATTTCCGTGATTCGTATGTTTGGTCTCCTCAATGCTATTCATGGACGTGTCAAAAAACTCGAATCGACTATTTTTTCTGAAGGACATTTTGAAAATGACCAAATCTCAGAAATACAGGATATCAAAAAAAATATCATCAATTTCAAATCCCTTCTTGCACCACTCTATGATATGCTCGAAGATATGATGTTTAAACATTCTGAGCTCATTGATGAGACTGGCAAAGAAGCGCTCGATGACTCTCTCGATAAAATAAAGAAACTTGTGAATCGTCTCGATAATTTCCGCGATACGATGAAGCTCCTCACTGAAACCAATGAGATGATTATGGCACGCAATACCAACGAAACAGTACGCCGACTCACACTCTTTAACATACTTTTACTTGGTCCGAGCATGATTGCGTGATTTTTTGGCATGAATGTCTACTTTTGACCTATTACATCTCTCACATCTCAGGGTAATGTATTTCCTCTCGGTATTATATTTGTCCTCATGCTCACGCTGACTATTAGCATGTATCTCTTCTTTCGTTCGAGAAAGTGGATATAGTTTTTACTGTGTATTTGTGAGTTCTTCACGCATTTTCTGGAGTTCTCTTCTCAGCTCGAGAGCTCTCTCAGGGTCATTGGTTTCTTCGAGGATTTCTTTTTCCAGTTGTGTTATTCTCAAGGAGATTTTTTCTGGAGAGAGTGTGACGGGTACAGGAGCATTTTTTTCTGCAGAGTTTCCCAGGATTTGTGATCTGAGTAAACCCGTAATCGCTCCAAATCATCCTCTCTCAAAACGAGAGTAGAGTATACCAGCTCACAAGCAACATACCCCCAAGAGCACGTAGAGTGTTATTTTTAGTATGTGAAGGTTTTTTTTCTTTGGCATAGTACTATTATATACAAAAAAATCCCAACCACCAAATCTATCGTATGACTACAAAATATGTACGTGCTATTTCTTGCCATCGTGGGTCTTTTGCTTGTAAGCTTGCGAGTACTCCTGGATAGTGAAGAGCACCATAATGAATATAGATATTTGGAGCTGGTGATGCCTGTATCGCATCCACAAGGAGTATATTTCTCTTATCGAGCAGCACTTCAAAGATAGGCAGCGATTCTTTGAGTTTTGTTTCAATCACAGGATCAGTATAGATACGTAACAACATATTGAGCATACCACGAGCCATGACACGAGTGATATTTTTCTGAAACGTCGTGAATGTCGGATATTGCTCTTCGAGTATACGTATGATACTTTGCTCTGGCCTCTTTCCAGGTGTTATCACTTCCGTGTTTCCTGCAAGTGCGATGATCTCATCTGTTGAGAGATCGATATTGGTACTCGGTATGATCCCGAGGAAATTCTCAGGATTTTGTTTTATGAGTCACCCCATCTCTGCAAAAATATCGTACATTTCTTCTGAAATATTCATACCCATGAGCTCACTGAGTTTTTCAAGACTTTCCTGCGTCCCTGGCCTTACTCCTTCATAAAAAAAGACATAATCTCTTCAGCGCAAACCCTCCATATCTTTCTTGATATTTTCATAAAAATCAGGAGATCCAATGTGCATCATCGATTGAAAAATAACAGTTTTTTCGCCATTACTCATCGTAATTTTCGGGAGAGTTGCTGGTGCCACGTTATTGGAAAATTTGACGAGGCCAAATACCATCCAGGGTGATATCCAGAGGAGTATGATGAGCCATCACCATCCCCTGAGAAAATGTCGAAAAAATCTTCTTAGCTGTGTTCTATCATCATGCTTGCTAAATATCATACCTATGAGACCAAGTGCGATAGCCCCTCAGAGTGTTACAAGTATAGATACGGGTATAAAACCCAGAAAAACGCCTATTCCTATCCAAGAACCGAGCGCCCATCCGAGCCAGAGATTGGCACACAATACTATGAGAAAAAATAAGGCAAAAATCATAAAGTAGTATATTAGAGTGGATTAATCGGGAGATACATTTTCATCTCGATTTCTTGAGATGTGAAGCCAAATTTTTCATAAAAACCAACGAGTTTTTCATCACAGGCAAGTGTGACTTTGTAGCATCATTTTTCTCAAAAATATTCCATTGTTTTTTTGATGAGGAGTGATCAGATTCATTGACCTTGGTGACTTTCGCTCAGAGCTATATCTTCTATTCTTCCTGCGAGAGCACCTCCTCGGATATACTTATGATCGAGCAGAGCTCTCACGCTTCCGACTATCTCGCTCGTGTCAGTATCAATTGCGACAAAACATGTTTCTCTGCCATGATTTTCATGAAAAATCTTCAAGACTGCGTCCTGACTCATATTCTCATCTCACTTGAGTGACAAGAGAGAATGGAGAAAGCTTTTCCACTCTTTATGCAAGAGTTCTTCTGTCAGGGGTTTTATTACAACAGCCATAAAGAGTATATTAGATTTTTTCTCGAGCCCCTTGTTCGTGGAAAAATTTTCTCAGATCAGATGCGATGCTATCATATTGTACTTGATTTCGTCATTCGAGAGCGACTTTTATGAGCGGTTCAGTACCAGATTTTCTCGCACACAGCCACCAATCTGGCCCTTCCACACGGACTCCATCGATCGTGATGAGCTTGAAATCTGCATAGGATTTTTTCAGATTTTCGATGACATCATCCTGGTTAACTGTGATAAATTGGAGTACTTGGCCACGAGTATAGATATCGAATTCTTCCATCATTTTTGGAATACTTTCACTTTTTTCGAACGCCTTCAGGAGATAATAAAATCCTGCCACTGGCATCTCAATCGTGCCATATTCTTTGAAGAGGAGGTGAGTACTGACTTCACCCGCCAAGAGCCCATTTGCTTCTACTACTTCCCTCACAAATGCATTGCGTCCTACACGTGTCATCCGGAGATCTCCTCCATATTTTTTGACGGTATCTGCGACGATTTTCCCACAAAATACTTCTTGAAAAATAGTTTTTGAACCTAATTTTTCTACCGTACCATTAGTGAGGAGTTCTTTTGCTATGATGGAGAGGATGATATCACCTGTGATAATCCTCCCATCTCTGAGGACGAGTCAAAATCTGTCAGCATCTCCGTCAAACATAAATCCACATTCGCTTCCATTTTCTTGGATAGCCCTTAGGAGTGGTTCATAATTTGCAAATCGTGATGTATCCGTCTCGTGTGCAGGGAAATCTCCATCCGGTGTACTGAAAATATGGATTGCATGATCTCCTAGTGTTTCTCGAAAAAATGATTGTTCAAAATGTGTCGCAGCTCCATGGCTATAATCTATAGTTATAGTGGGGATTTTTGAGAGAGTAGCATATTTTGCTCTCAGATCGTTTTTGAGTTCTCCTATTTTCATAGCAGCATAGGGGAGTATTTCTGGTGCCATCTGAGCAAGAGAGAGGTCAGTATGTTCATATTGTTGAAATAGTTCACGAAGTTTTTTTGACGCGAGGGGAAGTGCCTCAGAGTCGACGATTTTTATACCGACATATTCACTCGTATTGTGTGATGCTGTAAATATACATGTACAGTCAAATTCTTGAGCAGCAAAGTAAGCAAATGGTGTCGAACAAACTCCATAGGGGTATTTTTCAAAATCATTACTTTTTCCTACTACTGTTACTTCGTGTATCCCAGCATACTTGAGTCCAGCGAGAAAATTTTCCATAAGAGGAATATTGTTTTCGCGGACATCTGAGGCGATAAGAATTCTTGGAGTTGCAAATTTGTCCATGAGATGAACTCCAAGAGCATATCCCATAATCCTTGCAAGTTTTTCATCGATTTCTTCTTGCCAGATGCCTCGGATGTCATACGTTCTAAATGCAGAAAGTGCGTACATAGTCAATGAAATTATATGATAATAGTTTTAATTATGAGAATCTTTTAATTACGAATAGTATAAAAGGCGTAGCACTAAAAGTGTATTATTATTCATAATTTAGCAATTGAATAATTGATCAATTGAGGACTATTTTTTTATATCTATTTTCACATCTTCTGTCATTTTCTTCCCATTGAGAAATATTTCAATATCGTCACGATTTTTTGTGATATTCATCTTGGTTTTGAGCTGGTCAATAAACACACGAGGAGGGTCTTCTTTTGATACTTCTTTTTCTTGTGTCTCTGCAAAATATTTCCCACACAGAAAAGCTATGATGAGGAGGAGAGAGGTGATAAAATTCTTTTTCATAGAATTGTAATACTAAATAGTTAAGAACTAAATACTAAGAGCGGATTTTCTATATTTTAATATAATCAATTCTTAACATTTAGCATTTTATCCTTTAGCATTCTGTAATTCATACGCTGTCACGACATTTGTCAGGAGCATCGCTATAGTCATTGGTCCGACGCCGCCGGGGACAGGTGTGATATCAGCGATTTTTGCAATATCCTGGGTATCACAATCACCAAAGAGGATTCTCTTTTCATCGATTTCTTCGACATTGATTCCTACATCGATGACGAGGGCTCAGGGGCGGATCATATCTGCTGTGACGAGATGTTTTTTACCGGTTGCAGAGATGATAATATCAGCATTTTTTGTATGGAAGGAGAGATTTTTTGTTCGACTATGGCAGATGGTGACTGTAGCTCCAGCATGGAGCAGGAGAAGAGCGAGAGGTTTTCCAACGATAGTGCTTTTTCAGATAATGACAACACTCAATCAAACCAAATGGTTGTTATTAATTCAAAATTCAAAATTCAAAATTCAAAGTGGAGGATTATTTATTATACTTCCACCATTTTGCTCTTTGCATTTTGCATTTTGCACTTGAAAATATGCTTCGCAAATTTTCATTACTCCCATCGGTGTCGCAGGTACGAGCCCAGAGATATCACCACTGTAGAGTCGGGAAATATTTGCGCTGGAAAATCCATCGACATCCTTCAAAGGATCAATAGCATCAAAAACTTTCTGAGCATTGATGTCTTTTGGAAGAGGAGACTGCACGAGTATCCCATGCGTTTCAGAGGTATTAAGTGCTGTGATTTTTTTGAGAAGTTCTTCCTCTGTTATCGATTCCTTGAGATGCACGAGAGTTCATTTGATGCCCACGTGTTCACACATTTTGAGTTTATTTCTCACGTAGACTTCACTCGCAGGATTATCACCGACCATGATGATGGTGAGTTGTGGTTTCTCTGCAAGTTTCTTGACTGTTTCTCTGAGAGTATCTGTCAGAGAGTGTGCCAATGTTTTTATATCGAGAATCATCTTATCGTACTATAGTGAGGACAAATGGGACAACAATAGCTATGAGGAGATCGAGTACGAGGATGAGAATCAGGGGAGCTAAGTCGAGCATTCCGACCCGAGTAGGAAATATTTTTCTGGTGAGATCGTAGAGTGGATGTGTAATACTATTGAGAGGTCCTATGATAATATGGAGACCCAGAAGTGTCAGCCAACTCAGCATCACATCGGCGATAATTGCCCAATACAGCATTCGCAAAAAGAATGCAACACCAGCCAAGAGATAAAGTCACAAAAATTCCATGATTATGCGAGGTGTTTATCGAGAAGTGATGCGAGGTGTTCTTTTTCCTGGAGTCCTACTGCTTTTTCGACGAGTTTTCCATCTTTGAAGATGAGGATAGTCGGGATACTCATCACACCAAATTTTGTTGCGATATCATTTGAATCATCGACATTGAGCTTACAAATATTTGCCTTCCCCTCGTAGTCGCTTGCGAGGTCTTCGACGATTGGAGCGAGCCGTTGACATGGGCCACACCAGTCAGCGTACATATCGACGAGTGTGACACCAGAAGCGATAGTTGCTTCGAAATCTGCGGAGGTAACGATTTTAGTCATAAAAAATATTAATAATTAGTGACCTTATTGTATATTTTTCTCATTTTTTGCAAATCTGTGTCCCTTTTTGACGGATGATGCATATCGCACCTAAATGTCTTGTATTCTGTGAGTATAGCGTACAATCTCTCCAACATTCCATTTATGTTATCCATTATTATTCCAACTCTCAACGAAGCATCTCACTTGCCACGATTGCTTGATTCTATCCAGATACAAGACTACACGGATTATGAGATCATCGTGGCTGATGCTGGATCCAAAGATGCGACCGTCTCTCTTGCAAAAGAACGTGGATGTCGTGTCATACCAGGTGGACCTGTCTCAGTGGGGAGGAATCAGGGTGCCCTCGCAGCTCAGTGAGATATTTTACTGTTTCTCGATGCTGATGTTGTGCTCTGTGATGCTTCTTTTTTGCGAGAGGGGCTTGCGGAGTTTACCCGTCGATGACTCGGTATTGCTGGGATGAAGCTCGTTCCGGATAGTGATAAATTCATCGATAAGCTCGCATACAAAGTCTATACGACGACAGCAACAGTGACTGAAAATATCCTGGCTCATGCAGCGTCTGCGATTATGGCAAAAACATCTGTCCATGAAGCTATCGGTGGATTTGATGAATCTATAGTTTTTGTCGAAGACCATCCCTATGTCCGTGCTGCTTCAAAAGTCGCAAAGTTTGGATTTATCAAAAAAGAATATGTCATCGTATCTGTCCGACGGTATGACAAAGATGGACGATGGAGGACTTTTACAAAATATATCCTCGCGGAACTCTACATCACTTTTCTGGGACCAATTAAGTCCAATATTTTTCAGTACAAATTTGCTCATTATGAGGATGAGAAGCTTGTTCAGAAGAAGTAGCATTTTTTATTGACAAATAAAAATTTATGAATATAGTGCAAACACTTTATCAGTAATTATTTTAATATGGCACTAGGAGAACAAGATGAGCTAGCATGAGCTCCATCTTTTCAACCATCAGCATTCTTAGCTGATCAGGAAAGAGAAATTCTTGCATATGGAATAGAATTTGGATGATTTTCTTCTGCAAGGGATATTATCGATGGATTGACTGATGATGAAATTGTAGAAGCTCGTGTGGTTCACGGAGAATTCGTGAGGAAAAATGAAGAACGCAGAAATAAAGCCACACCTGAAGAATTAGCGACAGGTGATTTTTCAACAGTATCTTTTGAAGAATTCTTACGGCTTTTAAAAGAAGATAGAGCTAATAAAATACATCAAGCACTTACTCAACCAACAAAGAGAGGTTTCTAAATTACCCAGTTTGATTTTTTAGAAAAATTCATACTCTCAGGACATGAAAATTATCTTTGTGACTGGGGGCATCATATCTGGTCTTGGAAAGGGTGTGACGGCTTCGTCAATAGGCCGTCTTTTAAAATCGTCGTGATATTCCATCAACATGATGAAGATCGATCCCTATTTACAGGTCGATGCAGGGACGATGTCACCGTATGAGCATGGTGAAGTCTTTGTGACCGAGGATGGAGCTGAGACTGATCTGGATGTCGGGAATTACGAGCGATTTGTGGATATAGAGCTGAATAAGGAGTCCAATCCTACGACAGGAAAGATCTACCTCACAGTGATCGAAAACGAACGACGAGGAGATTATCTGGGTAAGACCGTACAGGTCATCCCACATATCACGGATGATATCAAACGCAGAATTAAAGGACAAGCAGAAAAAGCAGATATTTGTATCGTCGAGATCGGATGACTCGTAGGAGACGCAGAGAGTCCTGTCTTTATCGAGGCGATTCGTCAGATCCGCAAAGATATAGGTCGTGAAAATGTCTGTTATGTCCATGTCGTGCCACTGCTCTACATCGATGTGTCAGGAGAGTTTAAAACAAAGCCCATTCAGCTCTCGACACGTCAGCTTCGCGAGGCAGGTATTCAGCCGGATATTCTGGTGACACGCTGTTCAAAACCGATGCCACCAGAACTGAAACCAAAAATTTCTATGTTTACGGATGTGGACGAAGCCAATATCATTGAAGCGATTGATGCTCGCACCATTTATGAAGTGCCTCTACTCTTTCAAGAACAAGGGCTTAAGGAAATTCTCGAAAATATTCTTCATCTCCCGCATCAACCCACTGATCTTGCTGATTGGGAGAAATTTGTTACCAATGTTGTCTCTCCACAAAAAGAAATACATATTGCTATTGTTGGTAAATATGCAGAAATGGAGGATGCATATATGAGCGTCCGTGAGGCCCTCGTCCATGCCTGAGCGCATTATGCGACAAAAGTTCACCGACATTGGATCAATTCAGAGGAGATCGAGAAAAATCCCTGACTCTTGGATGAGTTTTTTCAGAAGGGTAAGATCGATGGTATGATAGTACCAGGAGGTTTTGGCTCCCGTGGGATAGAGGGAAAAATTTCTGCTATCCAGTTTGCTCGAGAAAAAAATATTCCTTTTCTGGGTATTTGTCTTGGACTCCAACTCTCAGTGATTGAGTTTGCTCGAAATGTCTGTGGTGTGCCCGATGCGACTTCGACAGAGTTTGCGAAACCAGGTACACCATTTATTGATTTTCTTCCAGATCAGAGTGATTCGATTGCCAAATGAGGGACACTTCGTCTCGGCCATCAAGAAGCGGAGGTACAGGAGGGGAGTTTGATATATCACTTGTATGAAAAAAGTGGCCAGTTAAAAACCCCCTTCTTGAAGGGGGATACCCGCGATAGCGGGGAGGGGGATTTATTAAATCAAAATACAAATAAATCCTCAGTCACTCCTCCGTCGTGACAGCTCCTTCAAAAAGGAGCTTACACAATCAGCGACCGACATCGTCACCGCTATGAAGTCTGTCCAGATAAACACGAGATTCTTCGATCACATGGCATGGTTCTCTCTGGCACTTCTCATAATGGAAGAATCGTCGAATATATCGAAAACCCTGCGTGCAAATATTTCGTCGGTACACAAGCACATCCAGAATTTAAATCTCGTCCAGGGAAACCGCATCCACTGTTTGATGGACTCATAAAATCCTGTATTTCGTAATCTATGTATAAATTTTTTAAACCACTTTTCCGTTTTGAATATGAAGCACTCAGTGCTATCGCTGTCATCACTGTATGAACTATTTCATATCATCTTCTCGAGGGCTGGCGATGGCTCGATGCTCTCTATTTTTCTGTGGTGACTGCGACCACGATAGGGTATGGTGATTTTCATCCTGTCACTGATGCAGGCAAAATATTTACGATGTTTTATGTCGTGGCGTCTATCTGAGTTATCTCGAGTTTTATCAAGGAAATCGCAAAGAAAAATCAAGCAAGGTCACAGAGGATAAAGCCAGTTCAATAGGCATACTCTGAGAAAATATTTCGGTAGAAAAAAGTATCTTTTACTTGCCAAATTGATAATTTTATGGTATTATATTGCTTGTAATCGTATCTTAATGAAAATAGACCACGGGGAACCTTCCCCAATGCGTAATTTATTACCCCTCAAATTGCCCTTAAGTTCTAGACAAGATCTTGGAGTTGTTTATTTTCCTAGCAAACATGGACATCCCAGGAGTCATGCACGCGCTCAATGAGCACTGTATATGTGAGATGCTTTTCATGCCCTCCTGAGAGAAAATCATATTCCGTGCAAATCAGTAACGGTAGATTGTCCATATAGGTCATCAGTTACAGTAGAACACCTCCGTGAGAATTACTGAGCGTTATTACAATTTTTACGAAAAAGTTCTGTTGTTGATACTGATCTATTGAGAAACTTTGAATGTTTTCGAGAAGAAACACAGAGTTGTTTTGATACAGTTTTACGATTATTACAGGAGGGACAAACATTATTTATCACTGCTTGATCTCACGATGCCATCTGAAGAGTATTGGCTTTCAAAGAAGCTTTCCCAGAGTGAATTGTACTTGATTTTGATAAGCATCCTGATCTCCAGGTCCCATGATCGTGAGATGCTCCGTGAGCAAGTGGAAAAGTAAATGGACATGCTATCTGGGCAGCAGTGGTAACATGAATTAAAAATTCAGTATTTTGAAAATTGATTCCAAAAGGTGCAACTCGTTTACTGGAAAGAAGAGATCTTATGATGGTCTGAATCGAGCATCCTGATGAATCAGAGGTACTATTGGCTGATGGTATCTTGCCACATTGAGAAAAGGCGGTTTCTATACCATACATCACTTCTCCAGAAATATATGAGAGTGAGGGCAACGGTGTTCCACTTATCAAGGAAAAGTTACGAGCGTGGATAGATGAGAGAAAACTGAAATATTGAGTTGATGTTATTCCTATGGCCATAGAAGATGATCCTGATTCATGCCCTATTTCCGATATTTGAACATGAAACGATATGGCTACCAATTTTGGGATAAAATCTGAGACAAAGTTTCGAGTACTTCATTGGTTAGCTCAGCAGCTAGATGTGAAAATGGTGTATTATGGCACATCAGAAGTGAATCCAAAAAAAGATGCAGGACGAAAGTTACAGGGCCAGATTTTGCAGTGGGGATGTGCTGCTCTTGGTTTATCAGACTCAGAATACTACCTTCAGTATGATGGAGGAACTAGTGAAGCAATAAGAGAAGAACTTACGAATGTTGCCAAACATACTTGAGTTGCTTTAGCAACTGCAGCAGCTTGAGCTGCTGCTTTAGCAATTTGTAATAATACTCGTGTCTGACAAGAAGATGAAGTAGCTGACTCCTCTCATGCTCTATTTGTTGATGGATTGCCAGAACAATCTCCACATATACACGCATTGACCCAACAGTCGACCATACTTAGTATGTTTTCGCATGAATTTTCCCCCTTTGCCACAGCTTATAGGGCTGCGGTTGATAGTGGTGATACAGTTGCTCAAGAAAGTGCTTTAGCAGGCATGGTGAGTTCTTACCAAAATGCTTGGACACAACTGAGTCGTAGATCAGCATGAGCAAGTGATGCCTCGCAACTTATGGATGTTGCATATGGTTGGATAGGAACTGGTAATTATATTCATTGATTTATGGATGCAGTGAGAGATGCAAGGGGTACAGGACGAGTATCTTAGAGAATAATATTTGTTTTATTGATGCATTTCTCAATTTGAGAAAATCTCTATACTAGGGTCATGTCTCCTGATATTTCTTCTTTTGGTGAAGTTTCCCGTGCCCTGTTTGATGGGCATGATGATGCTGTGTATTCCAACGAGTTTGAGTATGGGGTGAGTGAGTCGGTCGTACGAAAAATATGGGAACAAAATAAAGAGCCAGAGTGGATGCTCGAAAAACGCCTTGCGAGTTTAGCTATCTTTCAAGAAAAGGCGATGCCACAATGGGGTCCTAATCTCTCAAAACTCGATCTCACAAAAATATGTTACTATGCTCGACCAGAAGGTGTTTCCAATTCTCAGTCATGGGATGATGTGCCTGATACCATCAAAAATACGTTTGAACGACTGGGCATCCCAGAAGCGGAGCGTACGATGCTCGCGGGAGTCGGTGCCCAGTATGACAGTGAAGTCGTGTATCATAATCTCAAGCAAGAACTTCGTGACCTGTGAGTGATCTTCGAGGATATGTCAGTGGCGGTTCATGAACACGCAGAATTGGTGCAGAAATACTTTATGAAGCTTATCCCAGCAACGGATCATATCTTTGCAGCATTGCATGGTGCTGTGTGGTCAGGAGGAACTTTTCTCTATGTACCAAAAGGTGTCGAAATTTCCGAGCCACTCCAAGCGTATTTCCGGATGAATGTGAAGTCAGGAGGACAATTCGAACATACGCTCATGATCATCGAAGATGAAGCGACAGCTCACTATATAGAGTGATGTTCAGCTCCAAAATATGGTCTGCCGAGTCTGCATGCTGGTATGGTTGAGATCTTCGTTGGTAAGCGTGCGAAAATGCGCTACACCTCGGTCGAAAACTGGTCGATTGATACCTATAATCTCAATACCAAGCGTTCACTTGTTTCGGAAGAAGGATATATGGAGTGGGTGGGTGGAAACTTCTGAAGTGGTGTGACGATGCTCTATCCTTGCTCGATTTTGCAATGACGAAGAGCGTCTTGTGATCATCTCGGTATTGCCTTTGCCAATGCTGGCATGGAAGTCGATGGAGGAGCAAAGGTGATTCATATCGGCGAAGAAACTTCCTCAAATGTAATCATGAAATCCCTCTCAAAAGGAGGTGGACTTTCGACGTATAGAGGACTCTTGGATATTCAGCCAAGTGCTCATAACTCTACCAGTCGTATCGATTGCGATGCTCTCATCCTGGATTCTCTCTCAAAAAATGACACGATTCCTGATATCCGTGTCCGCAATGCTTCTTCTATCTGTGCCCACGAGGCCAGTGCAGGAAAGATCAGCGAAGAACAGATGTATTATCTGCGATCTCGTGGTATAGCAGAAGATGCTGCAAAAGCGATGATCATCAACGGATTTATCTCTCCCATCGTGAAAGAGCTCCCGCTCGAATATGCAGCTGAACTCAATGCCTTGATAGCTCTTGAGATGGAATGAAGTGTGGGATAGAATGCATTGTTAATACTATTTCTATTTTTCAATTCCAGAACCAATTTTTTACTTTTTATGCAAAAAGTAACAAAAGCATTTAAGGGACAAAAACTCGGCCAGTTTTATCATCTTACAGCTCTTCATTCATGGACCTTAGACAGTTTGTCCCTTAAAAATCCTTTTCCAGCTATCGTGAGTCGATATTCTGATATGATTTGTATAGTAGACTTTTTTCATTTCTCTCTATAATTCCTGTAGCTAACCTCTTGATTGCTCTCATATTTTGATTCATCCCTCTGGGATTCTACATTGCCGTCAGCCGAATATCGAGAAAAACTACACAATAAAACTATCCTGCTCGTAAACGCAGGGCCAGCATTGAAATACCTCGTCATGAAGCGCATTCGTGACCTCGGAGTGTGAACTATTATCGTACTTGATGTACATCGTGAATGGTATCGTGAATTCGTTGATGATACGCTTTTTTGTGAAGATTCTTTTTCTCCACTCATTGATCCTGCTTATCCTGAACATGACCCACGTATTCAATCCATTCTCTCATACATGAAAGAGAAAAATGTGACATTTGATGGCGTTTGGACTTTTGCTGATAAGAGTGTCGTACTCTGTGCTCAGATAGCTCGCTTTCTCTGAAGACCGGGGATAGGTCCTGATATTCTCGCACAGCTCAAAAATAAACAATCCCTCCGCGAATGGCTATCTACCCATCGAAATACTTTGAGCATACATTGTCCTCATGTCGTCTCTCTCCCGTGTGTGAATTATGATTCTGATAGTTCAGAGCATTTTCCACTCATTCTCAAGGGTGTAGAGAGTGTTGGTAAGTCTCTTATTCAGGTTGTTCGAACACAAGAAGAACTCGATAATAATATCCAGAAATATGGATTATCTTCTGTTGCTCTAGAGCCCTATTTTGAAGGCATTGATATCGATCTCAATCTCGTTATCTGTAGATGAAAAATTGTCTGGTCATGATTTGTGGAAAATTTTGAACCGCAGCAACCATGATTCCTCGAAAATGGTTCTCAGACCTGTGTCTGTATCAACGAAGAAGAACAAAAAGAAATAATTTGTTATACGCAAAATATTCTCGACCTCGCACGTGATATCCAGACTGCTTGTCTCCACGTCGAATTTCGTGTCCGTCACGATGAAAAATGATTTTCATTTACCCTCATAGAAATCAATTTCCGTATGGGGTGAGGTGAAAACTTTGTTTTCCCGCTCTGAGAGGATAACTATGATTTGATTCTCGCGAATATGGAACTCGCATTTGGTATGGAGCTCTCTCAAAAGGATATTCCATCAAAATCAGGACTATATCCGTTTATGAAAACCGCAGATCTTTTCACGACCCGTCGGGGTATTCTCAAAAACTTACAGTGACCCACAGATACGAGTCACATTCTCGAATATCTCTTTTTTGCAGAGGTGGGTATGGAGTGTGATTTTCCTCCGCGAGGATGTATCCTCGATGAGATAGGGTGGATAGTTGCAGGCAGTCGCACAAGTCCTGAGGAAGCTTCAAATGTGCTGGAGAACGCGCTTCGAGAAGTAATTATTGATATACAATAATTTTTTTGTACTTTTTTGACAATATGTAAAATAGGTTTATATTGTCAATAAGTATGCTTATATTTCCCTGAAATTATGAAGACCAACAAGCTCGATTATGTGGTTTTCCTCCAGACAAGACTTGAGTTATTGCTGATTTTGATGGGACAATATCGCTAGATGACGGAAAATCATGAGAAGAACGAGTATTCCACCATTCTTGGTCTGTTTTAGAGTATGCTTTATGAGATGATTTTAAAAAAATATATCGATATTTATTTAGTATTTTTCATAAACTTGAAGCCGATCCAACACTTACGCCCGAAAAGAGAAAAAAAATTCTAAAAGGTTGGTGGAATGCTATTTTTAATAAGATGAAAAAATATCTCCGAGAGCATCATCTCGATGATACACTTATAGCAGAACTTCATTTGAGAAAGGGGATGGCAGAGTTGATACGGTGATTTGCAGGATCTGGTATACCAGTTTTGATTTTTTCAGCCGGTGTAGCAAATATTATAGAAATGGTTATTGAGCGAGACATTATCAGAGGAGACGTATGACTTCGTTCTCAAATTTTTGTTATTGCAAATAGACTGGTTTTTGAAAATGGAATATTTACTCGTATTGAGGGGCAAACTGTTACTTCACTCAATAAACATCCTGCTGTACATACATTTCCCAGTGAAATTGCAGATAGAACTCATGTTATTCTTTTATGAGATTCTCTTCATGATGCTCAGATGGCCGGAGACCATCCTCCAGAAAATCTTTTAACAGTGCTTTTTCTTAACCAATGGAAGCATGCACAGAGGGAACGTTTTTTGGGAGCGTCAGATATTGTGGTGCAGTCTGATATGTGTATTGGTTGATTAGGAGAATTTTTTTCTCCATTGTTAAATCAAACTGCTTCTTAATAATGGAAGTGAATGGTTCGAAGACCGAAAATTTTAAAATTGGTTGGGTATGGGAGAAATGCCTTGATTGGCATTTCGAGTAATTCGAACACTGGTTCGAATCTTGTTTGGTTGGGGAGGAGAAATGCGTAAATCGCATTTCGAGTAGGATTCGAAGAATCCCGAATATTTAAAATTGGTTGGGGATGAGGGATTCGAACCCCCGATGGTGGAGTCAAAGTCCACTGCCTTACCACTTGGCTAATCCCCAGTATTTGTTTGCACAAATAAGAAAAAGTTAATAGTAACAGAAAACAGGGAGGATTTATTTATTATTCCATCGTGTTTCTGTTTCTACATCTGTTTCTTGTTCCCCATCCTATGAACTTTCGTGATTTTTCAAATTTTTTTGACAAAAAACACTCACCATCTACAATGCGACTTGTTCCAAAATAACATGTTCCTCCGCAGTTCAGTGGTAGAGTCCGCCTAGGCGGATTAACCAATTGAAGTCGTAGGTTCGCTTCTGTACATATTTTGTTCCTCGGTAGCTCAGTGGTAGAGTCCGCCTAGGCGGATTAACCAATTGAACTTGTAGGTTCGTCTGTGTACATATTTTATTCCTCGGTAGCTCAGTGGTAGAGTCCGCCTAGGCGGATTAACCAATTGAACTTGTAGGTTCGTCTGTGTACATATTTTATTCCTCGGTAGCTCAGTGGTAGAGCAGTTGGCTGTTAACCAATTGGTCGTAGGTTCGAATCCTACCCGGGGAGCCATTCTCAGTTTCCAAAGTTCTTATGTTTTTTCATAAGAACTTTTTTTGTCAAAATATTCTCTCAAGCGAGTAAATTTAGAGGAATTTTCCAACCTATAAATCATCTATATATAAGCCATTTAATGGTTTTTTTTATGTTCAAAATATCTCAGAAAATATCTAAATAAAATATTTTTTCAAGTTCTCATCCTTATCTAAGCTATATAAAAAATTTTGACTAATATTTTTATATATACATAATAAAATTATGAAAATGGTAGATACTATTAAAGAACATGAGCTTCAAAAATGGTCTCTTGCAGACTTTCAAGCTTGAGAGGAGTTGATATGATGAAAAATACATGATAGAAAAATTGGTATAGTTTGTGGTTGTGGTAGAAGTGGAACAACTTTGACAAGAGTTTTACTTGATTCTCACTCACAAGTGTATGCAGGTCTTGAATCTCTACTTTTTCTCCCAATACCTATACTCGCATCTACACTAGCAAAAAAATTTAATCTACCTGAACAAGAAATTGCATTAATGCTTTCTGAATTTGAAAATAGAGGGGATTTTATTGAGTGGTTTATCTCTCGGGTACTCAGACAAAATGAGAAGACTCTATTTATAGATAAAACAGCCCGGAATATACATGTACTCGAAAATATTTGGCAAATCTATCCAAATGCTCTTGTTATAAACATTTTAAGAGATCCTGTTGATAATATTTCTTCTCTCAGAACTCATCCCAAAAGAATGATGGAGGGTGGGAAAATCGTTGAAACGTGAATTGAACATGACGTACAATCTTGTATTGATAGATGGAAGTTGGCAACAATGGAGGCATTGAAACATGCTTGAAATCCAAAATTCCGTACCATAAGATATGAAGATTTAGTATTGCGTACCGAGGAAATAATAAGAGATGTCTGTGTTTTTTTATGAGTAGCATTTGAGCCGAATATGCTTGAATTTACCTCACACAATAGTAGTCACACCAGAGAACCTGTAAGGTGATTTATTCAAAATATTGAAGCCACAATGCCTATCTCAACTGAATCAATATGAAAAGGGTATTCGAGCTTGACTCCACTAGAAATCGCTATAATAGTTGAGCAAACGAAGGAGATGTTTGAACTACTCAAATAACTCTTCAATATGTCTCCTGCTATATTACCAAATTTTCTTGTTTTTAAAATACTTCAAGAAACCCCACTACTTATTAAGGAGGGTGTTTTAGATGCTCTCAAGCTTCATCAGAAAAAATTAATAGTCCAGCCACCTAAAATATATTTACAAAAGGAAGGAGCTCATACAGCAGATAGAATTATAGCTATGCCTGTTTACGCTTTTGGAAATGTACAGGTCGGAGGCATGAAATGGATATGAAGTAACCCTAATAATCATAAAATCGGTATACAGAGGGCTAATGCAATAATCTGTTTAAATGATGTAAATACGAATGCTCCTATTGCTATCATGGATGGTACAGAAATAAGCTCAGAAAGAACATTCTGGATGGGAATTCTCTGAATTGAAAAATTTGTCCGAGAGCCAAAACACGCCAGCATTATTGGTATGTGAAAGTTATGAAAAATGTTTGCTCATAGGTTAAAAAATATTTTTCCATCGATAGATACAATCAAGTGTTTTTCTGATTCATGAAAGGATATCTACGAGTCCGAGGTCTGCAATGATATGTGTATATCATCTAGTACTTGGCAGGAGGCAATAGTATGAGCTGATTTCATTATTGCAACAACAGCCAAAGGACAACCCTACATTCAACATAATGACATTCCTGAATCAGTAAAATGTATAATAAATTTAAGCTTAATGGATTTTGATATTGATGTCTTCGAGAACAGCCAAATTATCGTAGATGATTTTTGACAGTGTTCTCATGCAAAAAAAGTTTTTAAGCAGTGATTGGATTCCTGAAGAATAAAAAAAGAAGGTGTAATCGAGTTTTGAGATGTTTTATTTGGAGACTGTAATATCTGAATTCATCAAAGGATACTCTTTAATCCTCTCTGAATGTGAATAGAGGACATTTGTTGTGCCAAAAGAATGTACGATATTGCTGTATTAAAACACGCAAATGAAATTTTTAACATGTAAATTATGCTCATCTACACTTATATCTTCTTCATCGGCCTCATCTGCTCTATTCTCTGAAGTGCTGGGGGCGGGAGTGCTCTTATCTCTATCCCGCTTTTGACACTTCTAGGGATCACTCCTAATCAAGCTGTTGCAACTGCAAAAGTATGAGCTCTCGGGACACTTCTCTCAGGTCTCTATAGCTTTGCGCGAGCAGGTAAAGTAGATAAAAAAATCGGTATTGTATGTGCTGTTATCTGACTTCTCGGTTCTATTTTAGGAGGATATATTCTCATCAATATCAATGCTTCTCTTCTCGAGTGAATATTTGGTATTTGTACGATTATAATCATCGTTCTCATGTTGACCAAGAAAAGAATTTATGCTCTTAAAATCACTTTTCCAGCATGGCTTGTAAGGTGGAGATACTTGTTGGGGTATATTGCTTTCTTTTTCGTTGGTATGTGGTGAGGTCTTCTCGCAGGACAGGCAGTCATTGCGACCCTGATACTGGTTGAACTTTTTGGGAAAACTTTTACAGAAGCATCTGGAACAAGAAAACTGACAGGACTCGCCATTGCCATTGGAGCTCTATGAGTGTACATCTATTGAGATGTTATCAGATGGGATTATGGACTCATGATGCTCTCGGGGACATTAATTGGATGATACATCTGAAGTGAGTTTTCTCTCAAGAAGTGAGAAAAATTTATCGAAGCTGTATTTTATATAGTGGCTATCATCTTGAGTATTAAGAGCATCTGGAAGTTATTTTAATTTTGGCACCCACACCATCTCACGACTCTCCATCACAGCGGTTCTGACTTCTTCCAATGTCTGGAGCCATTTTGAATTCAATTCACCCAAAGCATCAGTATCTCGCATACTGATGTTTTTTTTATGCAATAGCTATCTGATTAATATATGAATTAAAAAAATAAATTTGTCAAAATAGATTTTCTCACTATACTGGCATCAGTACACGTTATAAATTCAGATAAATTCTCCCATAGTTAGATGTTTCATAAAAGTATCAAATAAGAGAGTCTATCCCTTACACAACAGTGTCCTTCGCCTGAGCCAGTCTTACCTTAAGAATAAATTAATAGGACCAGCCCACGCGGTTCTATACTCCCACGCTTTCATCTCATAAAGATGCATATATCGAAGCTCAATTCGGTCATGAAAGCTTCATAGTATGGTCTTTCTTCCTTGAGCGAAGATATATTTTTTTCTTTTTTTAGTATGTTCGATTTTTCGAAACGGTTAGAGGATTTTGAAACCGGTAAACCAACCGGTGGTCGTGGTGCGCGTGGTAAGTACAATCGTGAAGAACGAGCTCCGAGATCCGGAGGTGCTTCAGGTGGTCGTGGTGGTGAGCGTCGTGGTTTTGGTCCTGGTCATGCACCGAGTCGTGATGGCGGTACTTCATCTGATCGTCCTGCTTTTGGTGGGGAGCGAAAATCTTTTGGTTCAGGTGCTCCAGGCCGTACGAGTTATAACGGCGGTAGTGGTCGTGGTGGTCGCCCGAGTTTTGGTGGACGTGGTTCATCATTTGGTGGTGGATCTCGTGGTCGTTCAGGTGGTGGTGGACGTCGTCTCCCTCCTCAACCGAGCTACAAACAGTATATGTTTACGCCGACCGATGATTCTGGTGAGCTCAAATTTACTCCGTACGAAGTGACAAAAAAGTTTCATGATTTTGTTCTCGATGATTTCGTCATCAAAAATATTGATAAAAAGGGCTACGAAAAGCCAACAGAAATCCAAGAAAAAACACTCCAAGCGATCATGGACTGACGCGATATGCTCGGTCTCGCAAATACAGGTTCTGGTAAAACAGCAGCATTTCTCATCCCTATCATACACCGTATGCTCTCAGGTGTGAAGAGTCGTCTCCTCGTCATGACGCCTACTCGAGAACTTGCTGATCAGATACAAACTGAATTTAAGTGGATTGCAGCGGGAACATTTCTCCGTTCAGTCGTCGTTGTGGGTGGTGCCAATGCTCGCAATCAAATCATGGATATCAAACGTGGTGTGCATTGTATCGTCGCAACTCCTGGTCGTCTCAAAGACCTCTATGACCGTGGTGTGATAGATTTCTCCGACTATGGTCATGTCGTTCTCGATGAGTTTGATCGTATGCTCGACATGGGGTTTATCAATGATATCAAAGAAATCATGGCGATGCTTCCTGAAGAGAAACAAACTGTCCTCTTTTCTGCGACGATGTCACGTGATATCGAAAAACACGTTCATTCTTTCCTGAAAAATCCAGAACAAGTCACGATCAAGTCAGAACCAGTCGGTTCTCGTGTTGCTCAAGAAGTTATCTTTTATACGACTGGTGTCGATAAAAAACAGAAACTGCATGATCTCCTCCAAAAAGACAAAGAAGGTAAATATCTCATCTTCACTCGTACCAAACGTGAGGCAGATCGTGTCTCAGATGATCTCCAAGATATGGGTGCACCTTGTGATGCACTGCATGGAGATAAATCTCAAAATCTGCGAATGCGTGTGACAGGAAAATTCCGCACAGGACAATTAAAAATTCTCGTAGCGACCGATGTCGCTGCTCGAGGTCTTGATATCCCGGATGTCTCTCATGTTATCAATTACGATGAGCCAGCGACTCGTGAGGACTATGTACACCGAATCGGTCGTACTGCTCGTGCTGGGAAACAAGGGACGGCTTATACGTTCGTCAAAGGTTGAGAATACTAGAAAATGCGGAAAAACTTCGTCTGGCTTTGTCACTTCACTTTCTCATCTCGGTCACTTACATATCAGTAAGCTCCCTTCACTTCGAAAGCTTGTTCCTCGCCATACTTGTTTTTGCAAATTTCTCAAGATATGAAATATTTCTATTCGTAATTTGTAATTTGATTATTCATGTTTCATTTTAAGGTTGAAAATACTGACTGATACGCCCGTGCTGGTACTCTCACGACACCTCACGGAGTTATTCAAACACCGGTTTTTATGCCGGTGGGTACTGCTGCGACGATCAAATGAATCACACGAGAGGGAATTGCTCAGATGAAAACGCAGATTATGCTCAGTAATACCTATCACTTGATGCTTCGTCCAGGAGCAGATATTGTCGAGAAAATGGGAGGATTGCATTCATTTATGAATATTGATATACCGATTTTGACAGATAGTGGATGATTCCAAGTATTTTCCCTGGGGAATCCTCGCAAGGGCGGTTCATCTCTCGTGAAAACGGATGATGAAGGAGTAGAATTTCAGTCACACCTCAACGGAGATAAATACTATCTCACACCAGAAAAGGCGATGGATATCCAGTGTCAGCTCGGGGCTGATATTATTATGGCTTTCGATGATGTGGCTCCTGGTACTGCTTCAAAACAACGAGCTCGAGAGGCACTGACTCGTACGCATACTTGGGCTGAACGATGTATATCACAATGGCAACTCAATGAAACGATTCGAGCAGACAAGTGATTACATCCACAAGCTCTTTTTCCCATCATTCAGTGAGTGACGTATGAAGATCTTCGACTTGAATCAGTCAGGTTTTTGCGTGGCCTACCTACTCTCGGTATTGCAATAGGGTGACTCGCAGTTGGTGAGCTCAAAACTGACATGCTTTCGATGCTGGATCTCTTGGCGCCAGAGCTCCCACCAGAAAAACCCCACTATCTCATGGGACTTGGGACACCAGAAGATCTGATCGAAGGTATCGCTCGATGAGTTGATATGTTTGATTGTGTCCTGCCGACACGACTCGGACGGCACGGAGAAATATTTACTTCAAAAGGGTATATGAAAGTGAGCAAGAGTATATTTGCTGGTTCAATGGAAAAAATCCCTGTGTTACCAGGACTTGAAACTTCTGTGAGTGAAAATTATACACTCGGATATCTCCGTCATCTGATACATGCGGATGAGATGCTTGGTCAAATCCTCCTCTCGATGCATAATACCGAATTTCTCATGCGTCTCTGCGACCTGGCGAGAGAAGCGATCAAAAAAAATTCCTACGAAGAGTTTCGTCGGAATTTCTGGAGTTGTTACAAAATTTAGAGACCAGTCATACTACTAAAATCACTTACGGCTCTGTCGACATTACCATGTCGTGCTGTGGCGTAGTTTGTATTCTGGACCACACGGTATCAGCCGTAGATGATGAGGGCGAGGATGCCGTATATGATGATTTTTTTAATCATAGTATTAATTAAAAATTTTATTGAGTTTTGGATAGAGGAGGATACTGAGCAATAGCGCTGCTACGATGATGAGCATATCTTCTGGTCCCGTCTCGACGTGTGTCGCTGCTACCATATTTGGATCTGCAGGTGCAGCATTGAGAGAGACTTTTGCATTATAGGTTGGGATTTTTTCAGCAGTTTCTTTCTCTATTTCTTTTGGATCACGAGCGATGAGTTTTTCGGGCTCTTTTTCTACAACTGTTTTAGGTGTTTCGGTCACTGGTTTTGGCGTAGTCGTAGCAGGAGGTGTTGTGACTGGAGTAGGTGTTGGCTTGGGTGTTGTAGTTGTTGTTGTAGTAGGCGTAGTTGTTGGTGTGACTGGTGGTTTTGGAGTAGGAGTGGTAGTTGTTGGTGTGGTTGTAGTAGTACCAGCGACCTTTTTTGGTGTGTAGGAGACACAGTAGTTGGTTGTTTTTTTGTCTCATTGAGACGATGCGCCCAATCCAAGCTCATAGTATGAAATTGGTATTTTTACTATTAAATATGGATTGATAGTATCTTTTATAGAAGTTACGGGAATATTAGTTTTGTCAGCAATTGCTTTTATTTTGACAGTTTTCCCAGGATCGAGGGAAAATACATTTTGTATATCTACTTTTGTGAAGATGACATCTGCTCACCAGTCTAGACCAGTTTGATCCCAGGTAGTCGATGGAGTGCCAATATTTGTTTTTATTTCTGCGGCGGGTTGTCCACTTTTATAGAAGTTTTGATTTATTCCTGTGAGATCATTTCCCCATGTGAATTCTTGAGCGTTTGCTATTGCCCCTGTTCAGTTTGTAAAAATCTCTCCACCGTCCTGGCATATATCACATTCATTATCAGTAAAATAAGATTTTGAACTACATTCAACTTCTAATGTTTTTATTTCATCTGGCAAACTTTCGGCCTGAACTCACCAGGGCATTAAGATAGAAACAAGTGTGATCAGGGGTATAAGTGTATGATTTTCCATATATAGTCACTCTATCATATTTATTTTGAATAATCAACTTTATATAAAAAACCCTCCTGGCTGAGCATTGCCAAGAGGGGTAAAATATTTTTTATATAATTTTCTTATTCATTAATATTTAATGTAACTATGTCTGTAACAAATGTAGTTGCATTTTTATTTACTTTGTAAGTAATAAAATAACTTTTACCTTTGTGGGCTGCAGTAGGTGTGAAACTTAATGTACCATTGAGACTATTACCAAGACCTGCCCATGTGCTAGATGCACAAGCAGTTCCATTAGCATTATTACAACTAAATTGAGCAGCTGTTGGTGCTGGGGTTCCTCAATTCACAGAGGCCCATTTAAAAGTAACTGGATCACCTGCATTGACAGTAATAACTTTTTTATATTCATTAGTGCTGGATGCTATTCAGTTTTTGACAGATAAATCAGCTGAAGTTACAAGGAGTGACCTTTCCGCAGTATCATCTACCCCGACACCTCGTACAGTAATTTTTACATTTCCACCACTTTTCAGAACTCCTTCTTTAGAAAATTTTATTGTAAAATCTTTTTCTGCAAAGCCAGCCATTCTTTGTGGACCTTTAGGAAATACTGCACCATCATCACCTTCCACGACTATAAAGAAATTATCTGTATAATTTGTGTAGGGGATATTGTTTGTGCCCACAGTTTTTACCTTAAATGAGTATAGCGAATCAGCAACTGGGGCCGTAGCTAATCAGCTGTTACTTATTAAATCAATATCAAATCTACTCATAGTCACACCACCAATACTTAAAGGTTTTGTAACAGTTTCTATAGTCTGAGAAGTTGATGTAGCAGTATCTTTGAGAACGATACCGAGAGTTGCTGTAGTGACTGTGCTACATACCATTGGGCCAAAATAGAGCGGTGTATTTGAAGTGACAACTCGTTGAGTTCTACCTGCTAGAGTACAATTTGATGATGGATCAACATCTATAGAAAGGTTTGAATTTGCTTCAGTTACTGTTGGTGGAGTGATTGAAAGTAACGGTGCAACTGTACAATTACCCCCTATGAGTTTTACAGAAACTACTTCTTGAATAAAATAATTTATGGTTGCTCGTGCAGTTGGTCTTGAAGTACATGTACCTGTATTTGCTACCACTGTCACAACAGGAGCTGTCGTATATCCGAGACCTACAGAAACCATAGTTGCGACAGTTCCAGATGGATTTGATGTTGCGGTTGCAGTGTGAGCTCTTCTTGGAGTTACTTTGAGAAAGAAGGTCTGGTTTGCTTTTACATCTGTTATTGGCATTCCACTAGCTGTACCAGCATCAACTATATCAACAGTACCGACTGATCATTTTTTACATGCTCCTGCATTACATCCAAATTCACAGTCTTTTGTGACAACGTGCTCTGCGTCAACAGTGTATGAGAGATTTGAACAAATATGCTCAGTGAGGGCGTTGCCAGTACAAGTATCTACTATTGGAGGAATAATAACCTTTTCATAAGTAGCTGTTGCTATTGAGCCATCAGTAGCAGTGGGTGCCGAGAAAGTAATTCTTGGAACAGGAGCATCTTTTGTACAAGTTATACTTGGTATACTTGTTATAGCTCAACCTGATACTGTAATTGTACCACTATCCATGAAACAATTGTTTCCACCCAAATGTGCAACTACTGGATCAAAAGAGATCGTATATGTAGGAGCTGTCGTGTAACCAGATCATCCTGAGGTTATTGTTGCTCTGTAAGTTGAATATTTCATGTTAACAGTACCTGCGATATAATGATGATTCCATTGATCGAGTGGTTTTTGGCAGATATTTGGACGAAGGTTTCTATATTGATTTATGAATAGGTTTGTTATGAGGACGTCATTTGTGAGTCTATTTACTGAATCTGCGGTTTTCCGTATGTCATCTTTTACAGCTTGTGTACTGTTAGCGAGACTATTATTTATAAGGTTTGTAATAGGATTTGGAACAACAAGTGCACCAGCGGAATTTTTAAGATTATAATTATCGACTAATCCTGTTGCTAGATCAATTATCCTTGTTTGAGGATCATTTTCTCCTGTACCTGTAAGGCCAGCAGCTATGAGTTTTTGGGTCAGTCTCCCAAGGTCGGTATCACGGAAACTTGTTATTTGTGGTTTTCTCTCAATTGCTTCTGCATACCCTGTTTCTAGTGAACTTAAATCACTTTCAGTGAGGATGACAGGAATTGCAGAAGATTGGAGATTTTTCATGATTTTCAGAGCTTTTTCAAAATTACTTCCTTTAGGGCTGGTTTTATTTATAGACTTATCCATATACCATACTCATCAGATGAGCAGGACAGCAATTACTACGAACACGAGCTTTTTCATAAAAAAAGAATAGAAAATAAAAGTTTACCACAAGAGTGTAATCTTTTCTTCACAACAAGTCAAATATATGGTGTTATTTATATCCTTGACTCTAGACCTTTTTCTATACAATGCCTACATTAGTAAAAGTAAAAGTAACAGTAAAAGAGCGGATTAATTAAACAAAATTCCATTCTTTTTCCCTTACTTCATTCTTTTTCTTTTGTTTATATTTTTACTTACAAAAGTTATGTCTGCTATTGAAGACAAGAAGCGTAATATCCGAAATATCGGTATCATCGCGCATATCGACGCTGGTAAAACGACTACCACTGAGCGTATCCTCTTTTACTCAGGTAAAACACATAAAATCGGTGAAGTACATGATGGTGCTGCGACGATGGACTGGATGGAACAAGAACAAGAACGTGGTATCACGATCACGGCTGCTGCGACCAAGACGTCTTGGAATGGTCTCGATGTCAATATCATCGATACTCCAGGTCACGTAGACTTTACTATTGAGGTAGAGCGTTCTATGCGCGTCCTCGATGGGGGCGTCGTTGTATTTGATGGTTCTCAGGGTGTCGAGCCACAGTCAGAAACAGTCTGGAAACAAGCTGATAAATACGGTGTTCCTCGTATCGCTTTTGCGAATAAGATGGATAAAACAGGTGGAGATTTTGAGATGACATTTGAATCTATCAAAAAACGTCTTGCTGGTAACAAAGTTGTCCGAGCTCAGCTCCCAATTGGCCGTGAAGGAGACTTCAATGGTATCATCGATCTCGTCACTATGAAAGCATGGGAATTCAAAGGTAATATGGGTGTCGAAGTGGTCGAACGTGCTTTCCCAGAAGATATGCGAACACGTGCAGAAGCATGCCGACTCGAGCTCATCGAAAAAGCTGCTGAACAAGATGATGCTCTCATGAATAAATATCTCGGTGGTGAAGAACTCACTGTCGAAGAAATCAAATCTGGTATCCGTAAGGGTGTTATCTCATGAAATGTCTTTCCACTGTTTTGTGGTTCTGCACTCGCAAACGTGGGTGTCCAAAAAGTCCTCGATGCTGTCGTAGACTACCTCCCGTCACCGCTCGATATCAATGAAGGTAAAATCGTCGGTACTGACCCTGATGATGAAGAAAAGAAAATCGAATTTAAACAACTTGATTCTGAGCCACTTTCTGCTCTCGCGTTCAAGATCATGACGGATCCTTTCGTCGGTCGTCTCACATTTGTTCGAGTCTATTCAGGTGTTATCAAATCTGGTACTGCTGTTTTCAATTCAAATAATGGCGAGACTGAGCGTATCGGTCGTATCGTCGAGATGCATGCGAACAACCGAAAAGAAATCACTGAAATCACTTCAGGAAATATCGCTGCCGTTATCGGTCTCAAAGCGACGAAGACTGGTCATACTCTGTGTGACAAGGCACACCCAATCAAGCTCCTCTCTCTCGATTTCCCAGAGCCGGTGATATCAGTCTCTGTAGAGCCAAAGACCAAAGCTGATCAAGAAAAAATGGGTGTCGCTCTGGGCAAACTCGCAGAAGAAGATCCATCGTTTCGTATTCGGTCTGATAGTGAGACGGGTCAAACTATTATCGCTGGTATGGGCGAGCTGCATCTCGATATCATCGTCGATCGTATGCGTCGTGAATTCAAAGTCGAATGTAATGTCGGTGCACCTCAGGTCGCATATCGTGAGACGATCATGCAGGGTGTAAAAGATCAGGAATATCAGTACAAGAAACAAACTGGTGGTCGTGGTCAATTTGGTCATGTTATCATCACGTTTGAGCCGATTACGGAAGCTATGCGTCAGGCAGAACCAGAAGAGTATGGTACCGAAGAAAACCACTTTATTGATGAGATCAAGTGAGGTGTTATCCCAAAAGAATTTATCCCCGGTGTCAAAAAAGGTCTCGATGCATCCTACGCTCGAGGGGTTATCGCTGGCTATCCGATGGTGAATGTTCAGGCAACGCTCACATTTGGTTCGTATCATGATGTCGACTCAAATGAACTCTCATTTCGTATCGCTGCAAGCAAGTGTTTCCGTGAAGCATCTAAGAAAGCAAAACCTATTCTCCTCGAACCAATCATGAAGGTAGAGATCAATACTCCAGAAGAATACATGGGTGATATCCTCGGTGACGTCAATGGAAAGCGAGGTCAGATCAATGAAATGGGTGACCGTGGTATGGCAAAAATTATCCAAGCACACATTCCTCTTTCTGAAATGTTTGGTTATTCTACCACTCTCCGATCAAATTCTCAGGGACGTGCAACATACGCAATGGAATTCTCTCACTATGCTCCAGTCCCTGCGGTTATCACAGAAAAAATCCGTACAGAACGTGGTGTAAAGTTTGAGGAAGACGATGAATAGAATCTTCTAAAAAATTCTATTCAAGAGAAAAGATAAAAGAGAAAAGATAAAAGAGAAGAGAGAAAAGAGGAAGATTTCTTTTGTAAAAACTCCCGCAGAAATGTGGGAGTTTTTTTCTTGTAGGATGACTATTTATATCGTTCTGACAGTTTAGATATTACAATTTCTAAGCTTGTTTTTATTGCAGTTACTGCTCATTTTGCTCACATAGCAATCAAAGCAATACTAAGTATTCAATATATCTCTTCATTACTCAATCCTGCTAATCTGTATTCATGTATTAACATTAAAATACCTCATCATAATGATACATTGATGAGATCAGCAGTAGGTCATACAATTTGTACACCATCTTTTTCTCCAGAAAAGCGGAATCCTGTATTTATGAGATTGACCAATGCAATCATAACTAAGTAGATATTAGCAATTCAAGGTGCACCATCACTAATTGCCATTGTTGCGAGGGCTGCAGTAACTCAAGTATTTGCAGTAGCAGACAAGTCTCTACTCTATATTGTACTTTTTCTCTAAATTTCTGCCCCCCTTCTCATATTTTCTCATCCATAATGAATATTATTTAGGAATAATAAAATTATATTACACAAAATAATTATTTGTCAAAAGTTTTTATTTTTTGCGTTTTTGGATTTTTAGTCCGAACTTATACAATAGCAATATATGAAAAAACTCTTCCTCATCTCTTCTTTTTTATTTATTCTCTCTTCTTTGGCTATGGCACAGCCATCGCCAGTAGTCCAGGTTATCGCCTACAAAGAGCCCCTCGGGATGTATTTCTCACTCCAGGGATGGGGAAGTGGTTCAATTATTGATTCTTCAGGGCATATTCTCACGAATAATCATGTGGTTGATGATGGTTTTGGCGGTGTGTCAGATGATTTTAGTATCTGTGTCACTGAAGATCCTGCATTACCACCAAAGTGTCACTACACAGCTTCTGTTATAGCACGTGATCCAGACAAGGATATTGCTCTGCTCCAGATAGATCGTATGGATATTTTTGGTCGAGCAGTGAACTTCAGCACTTTCTCAAATATACCACTTGATTATACCTATATACCAAATACTGGGGACACAGTGACCGCACGTGGGTATCCATGGGTTGGCGCTAATACGATTACTCAGACTCAGGGGATTGTGTCCGGTACGTATTCCTATAATGGGAATACGTATATCAAGACAGATACACTCATCGCTGGTGGTAATTCTGGTGGTCCGCTTATCCGGGATGGTCGTGTTGTCGGCGTCAATACATTTCTCATTGGTGGATTTTTTGATCCTGCACTTGGCTATTCGCTCTCTATCAGAGAGGCACAAGATTTTATTCAGAAAAGTCTTTCTCTGACCACAAAAGTACAAACAAATAGTATTCAGTTTGCTCCATTTCTTCAGTCTATTGATCGCTTTGTACAAAAAAAACAAGTGAGCGATAGTATAGTCACTTTCGACTTTCCAGAGAAATATAATGTCACGACCTATATTCCTGGCTCTTATATCGATGGGCAGATTTCTGAAGAGAGTTCCACTGCTGTCTATGGTTTTTCTTTCCTTCATTTTACCATACCGAAACTGACTACTCCCGAAGAAATCCGTTATTTCCTCTCTGGGCAGTCTTTTTTTCCTTTTTGGCAGGATGTCAAATTCAAAACTGTGACCATCGGTGGACAATCATTTTATGAAGTCGATACGCTCGGAAATACTGGTGGCGATAAGACCAAAACCCAGTATGTATATTTCAAAATCGTGGATGGTACACACTTACTCTTGTTGCAACTTTCTACGCCGTTTTCAAACGAAACGACCTATGATGCCATACAAAAAAATGTCGCAGCATTTCTCGCTGGTATTCGTTTTCCATCACAATTTACATTTCCAGCTTCCCCCAAAGTAGATATCGCTCATGCGGATGTCACTGTACAGACGAGTTGATCGCTGGTTGATTTTCGATCAAATTTCTTTCCCTATAGTGGCGTTATTTCTCAGTTTATGGTGACGTATGATGACCTGTTCTCACTTCGAACTTACCTCGGTAATCTCTGGAGTTATGCACAGGTGAGTATTGTTCCCAATTCTTTTTACACAGAAGGAAAGAGCATTTCTGAACTTCTCGATAAATTAAAAGAAGTGTCTTATTTCTCAGAAAATACAGAATCTCATCTCATCACCTACAAAGGTCACGAAGGTTTTGTCGTCTGTGATACAGGAAGTGGATGACAAATTATTGATGAAAAAAATATCACACGTATTACCACACAATGTGAGGCCATCTTTTTTGTTGGAGAGAATAATTCACATTTTCTTTCGTTGATATTTCTGACAGATAAGCGATGAAAATCAGATATATATAAACGTATGATCGAGCATCTTGATACACATGTCACTGTTGCAAATATTGGTATGACAGATTTTGGTTCTGCGCCACAACAGCTCACGTATACAGATGTAGAGAATCAATCACAGGAATTTCGTGATGCTCTCAGATATTTAGTCAAATATGGTATCTTGAGTCCTAGAACACTCTTTGATGGTAATCGTCCTCTGACATGGGATGATTATATCCGTCTGCATATCTGGGCGGTCTACCATAAGCGCTTGACTGATGCTATCATTCCTGATGATCCTAAAAGTCCTACTTTCGAAGCTATTATCAAAAAAATGCCCATAGATCGTCGTGCTTATGTGAATAGTACTCAGCGTGATACTTTTGAACTCATGCTCAGGATGAGACTTGCTGGAGTCATTCTCCCAGAATACACTGAGGTCATGCTCGATCAATTTACTACTCAGAAAGATACCAAATATCATGCAGAATGGCAAAAGATAGATGACTTTGAATATCTCTATTTCAAGGGCTTGAAGATGTCTCCAAATGGAGCTTCTTACTATAACAGTGGTTATTATATGCCTGACTCCTCTCTTTCGTATAATCCTATTACAGGGCTTTCTGATGAACCAATTCTCAGGACTGATCCGATACGATTTGGTCAGTATGAACCGACAGAGAAGGCAAAAAAAGCTCTCGAAGCGCAGCTCGAGTGTACGCGTACCTCTGCGAAATATTTTTCAGCTCGTTGTTTCCAAAAACGCGAAGAATATCTCTGGTCACTGCTGAGCTATGATGTCCTCACAAAGTGACAGGCCATCAGTGCTCTCATCCCTTCCATTGATTTTGCTTTATGGGATGATGCTCTTGCGCAGAAAAAGACCGTCAAAATAGAACAAGAACAAACATAAAAACCTATTCTTTCTCACACACAAAGAGTCCATTATCGTACACGGTTGTTTTTTTTGAATCTGGTAAGCTCACGATATAGGGGAGTCGTGTAAAGTAGGTTACTTTTAATCCATTTTTCTTGAGCATTGTGATATAAAAGTCAGACACTGCTTCTTCAAATGTCATATTTTTTTGTGAGAGATGATTGGTTTTTTTCACGCCACGATTATCCCACGATCGAACCTCTATGGGAAATGGTACACTCAGGATGATGTTGCCATTTTTTTCGAGATGGTTTATGGCATGATAGAGGAGTTTTTCTGGTTCATTACAGATATCCAGGACATTGAACATTGTGATAACATCGTAGCGTGTGTTATCCTCCGTGGAGACGATATTATAGCCCATTTTTTGTAACTTTCTCTGAAATGATGGAGATGGTTCGAGGCATGAAATTGTCTCTACATGGGGTTCAAATTTTTCTGTTATGGTTCAGCTCCCAGCACCGATATCGAGGAGATTTTTTCTCTTTTTTTTGAGTATTTTCTCTACAAACTCACTCTCAAAGAGATAGGTCCTGTATCACAAAATACCCATCGTGTTGTAGTGCCTGACTCCAAGCGCACTCATAAAGCAAAAAATGAAAAATTTTATGCTTGCAAAAAGGGATTTTGTGTGTTGAAATTCTTCCGCTTCTTCCACCATCTTTTTTTCTTGAAAAACCACTCGTATATCAGGATGGAGGAGTTTTTTATCACAGGTGTAAGACAGGTGGTGCATATGTGAGAGTATTATCGTATTCTTTTGAAGTCAATCTCTATAATGTTTTTCTCGTCAAGTCATTTTTGTATTGATGAATTCCAAAGGGAAGTATACTATTGTCGCTTATTTCTTTACCTTTTCCTCTATGCAACCACAAATAATACTGCAAATAGATAGCTCAGCTGAATATGATCGTGAGGTCATAGAGCGTCTCGTCTCTGAGAGTATGGGTAAAGTCGATTCGTACCTCAAAAGATATGACGATAAGCCCGATGCAGAAGTACGTATAGAGATAACTATCAAAAAAAACAGCGATGATTCATTTTATGGGAAACTCCATGCACATGTCGACGGAGAGCTCATCATGTTTGAGCGTGAAAAATTCTTCAAACTCGACGACCTGATTCATCACGCTTTTCAGCATATGAAGGAACAGTTGGCATCGAAATAGTACGAGTATAAGTACAAGTACGAGGAAGGATTTATGAGAAATTTAAAATACAAAAGGCAAAATTCAAAATGGAGGAACTATAAAAATTATGAGAAAACCATTCAAAAAATCACTTTCTGAAATTCCGACAGAATCAGCACATGGATGAAGTGGATCTCGGAAACTTATTCTTTCTTCGTTCGATGATATTTCATGAAATCTCGAAGCAATGACCCAGGCATTTTTGTCTGTTTGAAGTATTTTTGATTGGCATTTTCATGATAAGATTGATGAATTTTTTCTCGTCATACAGGGAATGGGGACAATAGAATTTAGGGACCAATTATTTCAATACGTACCAGGAGATTTCATCTATATTCCTGCTAATATCGAACATAGAATTATTGCTGAATGAGTTCTGGAAAATCAGTTTTATTTTATCAGGATAAAAAATAAGGAATTGTATGATGACACTGTGAAATAATCCTACTCGTACTTTTTCTGAAAAAAGTACCAAAATCATTTAGGGGAACTCAAACTCGCTATAGACCTAGTTCATCTCAGTATCAGTATTCATCCCGCTCAAACAGTGATTCCCCTAAAAACCTGTTTCTATTTTCATGAATTACTTAGAATAGAAGAAAAAAATGCAAACACTTAAAGGCAAACGACTCGAACTTCTTCATTCGTCTCATCCAGATAATCTCACAGAGTTACTTCTCTCGAATCGCGAGAAAGAACATGATTTTCATCTCACAGAAATACTGCATGATCCGTTCCTTCTTCCTGATATCGAGAAAGCTGTTGAGAGGATTTTTCAGGCGAAGGAGAGAGGAGAAAAAGTGATGATATTTGGTGATTATGATGTAGATGGAGTGTCTTCTACGGCTGCATTGTTTCTCTTTCTTCGCGATGAGATAGGTCTTCAAGTTTCTTATAGATTGCCCCACAGAGTGCATGATGGCTATGGTATCAAATCCTATCATATGGATGAGATAGCTTCTACAGGCACGAAACTCGTTATCACGGTCGACTGTGGGACAAAGGATATCGAACCCATCGAATATGCTCACACTCTCTGAATGGATGTCATCGTGACAGATCATCATTCTTGCCCTCAAATCCTTCCAAACTGTATAGCAGTTGTGAACCCGCAACGTGCTGATTCTCTGTATCCGTTTCGTGGACTTTCTGGTTCTGGCGTGGTGTGGAAGGTAATTCATGCTCTTTTGATAGAGAAAAGTGAAAAGAGAAAAGAGAAAAGAGATGGATTTGAAAATAATATCAATTCTGAAGTTGGAGATATTTTGCGGAAGTACGTCGACATCGTCTCACTCGGAACGGTCGCTGACTGCATGCCGATGATAGATGAAAATCGTACAATTGTACGACGGTGAATTCTCCAATCTCAACAGTCGCATCATCCATTTTTTCAAACATTTGTAGATACTCTGAAGCGACCTATCTTGACAGAAGAGGATATTGGATTTTTCGTCTGACCGATGCTCAATGCATGAGGACGATTGACGACGCCCTATCAGAGCTTATCTACGCTGCTTGCAGGAACTCTGGATTCATTTGCCCGAATTCAGGAACTCATCGCGGTGAATGAGCTGCGAAAAGGGAAGTCAAAAGATGCGCATGAAAAAGCACTTGCACAGATCGACCTTTCTGAGCCGATGCTCATCGTCGTCGATCCAACTCTGGAGCATGGAATACTCTGACTCGTTGCTGGCAAACTGACAGAACAATACCATAAACCCAGCGCTGTCTTCACCCTCCATGAAGGGATGTATGTCGGTTCGCTGCGTGCACCTCCGGGCGTTGATCTCGTCGCGATATTAAATGCTTCTTCACCATATCTCGCTCGTTATGGAGGTCATGCTGGTGCTGCAGGATGTAGTATCGAAGAGGCAAAGATGCAGGAAGCATGCCAGACGTTACAATTGAACACAGGTGAGCTTCATCATGAAATCGTGTCACCATTTCTGCGGATAGATTCAGTGCTCGATCCAGGGAAAATCACTCTCGATACCATCAGGGAAATAGAGTCACTCCGACCGTTTTGACAGGAGTTTTCTGTTCCTCTTTTTCTCCTCGAAAATATAGAAGCCCCTATCACTCCTCTCGGTACTTCTGGTGAACATCTCCGCTGGGAATACCCGGGCCTCGATATCATATGATTCCGTCTCACAGATGTATTAGATCAAAAAAAGCAAAAAAAAATGCACCTTATTGGTACACTCAAATCACATACATGGCGGAATGAAACTACTGTGCAGTTTCAGGTGATGGATATTATTCTGTCACTTTAGGGTCTACTGGAACAATTGTTGCAGGTTTTCTTTGGGCCTCATCTAATTCAGTAGAATGTACGACTACACCCAGAGATGAATAAGGATTAGCCATTACTTCTGCGAAAAAATCCTGTACTCTAGCAGTTGCTCCAGTTACATGACCAATTCCCAACAAAACTGCACCACATGCTCATACTTTCAAATTTCCCCGCAAAATATCTCAACTCACAGTATCTCCAGCTGAATTTCCCATAAAAAATAGGTTAAAAAATAAATACGCCCGTAGTGTATATAGGAAATTTATTTGTCAAGAGCCCTTCACTGGGGGGTTTTATACTGGTTTTTGTATCTTTTCTATCGTGTGTCCAATCGAAGCAAATATTTCCAAGAGCAGGAGATAGAGTGGTACTCCTATAAAGACACCAATAACACCTATGAAGTGTTCAGCCATGACGAGTATCAAAAATACCACTGGTATAGGGAGTTTTGCTGATTTACCCACGAGATGAGGATTCAAAAAATACCCTTCAAACGCATGGATCACAACAATCATTGAGATGATGACGACCACGATGCTCCATCCCGGATATTCTACAACGCCTGCAAAGAGAATAGGAATGCCTCATAAAAATACTCATAAAATAGGGATAAAGCTGGATATAAAGGTGATACATCCCAGGGCGAGTAAGTAGGGGTAGATATAGTCTCCATCTGGACTGAGCTTTTGATAAAATATTCCTACTAAAATCATACCGAGAACTGTGAGAGCTGTATTGACGAGAGCTATTTTGCTCTGAGCTTGGAACACTACACCGAAACTTCTCCGTATTTTTTCGAGCATAATGCCGACATCTCGATAAAAAAATCCAAATGGCCCCTTTTTTATTTTTCAAAAATATTGTTCTACGTGTCTGTATTCCATCAGCCAGATATAGCTCAAGAGATAGGCAAAGAGTAACTGCAGGAAAAGTCCGCTAATATGGAGCAGTTCACTCAAAATCGTACTTGTATCTGTTGCTGGTGATATGATATTGAGAAGATGACTCATCTGGTAGGAGAGATTTTGCCATTTTCAGAGAGTATCTTGAATCTCGGAAATACCTAAATCGACTGAGAGTCTCTGAGAGAGTCATTGTAATAGATCGATCATATCGCTCGTCAGTGTCGGTCCTATATCTCTGATCGCATAGATACAGATGAATGCAAAAAATAAATAGAGTATTGTGAGTGTTACTTTTTCTTGTGCTAACCAGAGAATCCCTCAGCGAATCACTCATGGACTTTTTCTGGCGAGCGTAGTGAGCTCTTTTTGTGCCCCTTCAAGAGCCCCATGAAAGAGATAGGCACAGAGAAATGTCGCGAGGAAAAATAATGCAAAATCCTTTATCACCCACACGATGATAATAATACCAATAATCGAGATAAGTCGTTCTCCAAATATTTTGGTAAGTATGTATTGCTTGAGAAAATTACGCATAATCGAGCTTAATCATTAAAAATAGAACGGGCGAGGTCTTCTGTTGATTCCTCTGGAGGGACAACAATATCAGATATGAGCACATTGAGGGAATCTGCATGAAAATATCGTGCAGCATTATCTAATATTTGATGAATACTAGTCTCAGCACATTTTGATTGGCAAAATCCTGTTGTTGTTATCGTAATAGTATTTCATACGAGTTCTATATTTGCAGTTTTGAGGAGTGGAATCATCGTACTCTTTATTCACATCTCTTGTATTTTCTGGAGAAAATTTTCTGGAGAAAATTCGGATATTTGCTCATCAGTATGATGCATTTCCGATGCAATTTCATGAGTTGGGGATGGTAGCTCATGTTCTGGCTCTGGGAGGATATTTGTTCCAGTGCTGAGTTCATGCTGTGGGATTGGCAATAATTCTCTTTCTTCAATTTTGGCAGATTCTACGTCTTTTTTGTCGTTTTCAGGTGTTATGGTTTTATGTTCTAGTTTTCCATGTTGTATTCTCTCATAGAGAGCCATACGGAGTATATCCATGGGTACTGATACCTGTCTACTCTGGACGTAGACACGCGTGAAGAGATCAAAGAGTTCTCTGTAGAGAGGAAAGGATTTTTTTTCAAAGGCCTCAGCGATGTTGTCGACGATCCACTCCGTCATTTGTGTGGCAAATTCTCGTACATCAATTCCTTCATTTTCGAGGGTTGCTACGATCTCGGCGATGTCTCATGCTTCACCATCGATACAGGCATCAAACGTTTGTCTGAGGAAACTGGTATTGACAAGATGGAGCGCTCATACGACATTTTTTTCTGTTACAGATTTATCGATGATACATTTCTCGAGCATTGTCAGAGCATCGCGGATGCTTCATCGCGATCTATGTATGATCATATTGAGTGCACTTTCCTCAAAGTGAATATTTTCTTGATGGCATATCTTTACGAGTAAATCGCACATATCTTTTTCACCGATTTTTGTTAGATCAAAACGTATCACACGAGAGAGGACTGTATCTGGGACTTTGTGAATCTCAGTGGTTGCGAGGAGAAATATGACATGTGCTGGTGGTTCTTCGAGAGTTTTTAGGAGTGCATTAAAAGCATTCTTTGAGAGCATGTGGACTTCGTCAATGATGTAGACTTTATATTTTCCTTGTGTCGGTGTAAATTTTGCATGATCAATAATCTCTCGGATATCATCGACACCAGTATAACTCGCTGCATCAATCTCTATCACATCAATCATCCTCCCAGTATCAAATGCGAGACAGTTTGGACATATATGACATGGGTTTCCATCAGGTGTAATGCTCGTACAATTGACTGCCTCAGCGAAGATACGAGCCAACGTCGTCTTCCCAATACCATGGAATCCAAAGAAGATATAGCCATGGTGAAATGTCTGTGTTCTGCACGAATTGGCGAGGATTTTTTTTACGAAATCCTGACCGACGACATCGGAGAAATTTTTCGGGCGATAGGATTGGTAGAGAGACACGTTGCACCAGATAAAAGATAAGAGATAAAAGATAAAAAAGACGGAGCCCCTTTTTCTTCTACATTGCCCGCATTATACCCTGATATTGTGTTATGCAAGGTGTTTTTCGAGTTTGGTTTATTTATTATGACTTTTTTGAAAATTGATATACTTCTCATATGCCAAAAGACCTCATCTACCTCGATTATGCCTCTACCCACCCTCGCAAGCAGGAAATTATGGAAGTACGAGAGCAGTTTGAGAAAACTTCGTATGCCAATATCGGCCGGGGAAATTATGATCTTGCGGAGGATGCTATGATCGCGTATCAGGATTCAAAAAAAGCGGTGGCACGATGGATCGGTTGTGATCCTGTCGAAGTCCTCTATACGTATTCTGCGACGTATGTGATCAATCTTCTCGCGCTTGCGTGCGAACAGAATAGTGCGATTGGGAAATGAGATACGATTCTTCTCTCCCTCTCTGAGCATCATGCGAATATCGTCCCATGGCAGATGCTCGCAAAACGTGTCGGAGCTCAGGTAAAATTTGTCGCTCTTGACGAGCATTATCGTCTTGATTTGGAAGATTTGAAAAATAAACTCGATGATTCTGTGAAAGTCGTCAGTTTGCAGTATGCGAGCAATGTCACAGGAGCCGTACATCCCATAGAAAAAGTCAGAGATATCATCGGGCCTAAATGCCTATTCTTCGTCGATGCTGCACAGATGGTGATTCATTGACCGCTCTCTATGAAAAATATCGGGTGTGATGCTCTCGTATTTTCATGACATAAGATGATGGCAGATACAGGGATTGGTGTCTTGGCACTCTGTCGTGATGTGCAGAAATCCTGGCAAGCACCCGTAGGAGGAGGATGAGCTATTAATTTTGTATCTCAAGAGGGTTATGAACAAGCAGGCATCCCAGAGCGCTGGGAACCGGGTACACCTCATATCACCGGTGCTATTACCCTCGGTGCGGCTATCAACTTCCTTGAAAACATGGATGCAACACGCAGGAAATACTATCATGAGCTTCTCACGTATGTCGATGATGCATTTGCGAAAATGCACGATAAGTGAGTGATAGTCTTTCATTCTCAGCATGAGCGAGTGCTGGGCGTATGGTCGTTTACTGTAGCGTGAAAACATCCTACAGATATAGCAGATATGCTCTCTGAGCATGGTGTCTGTGTGCGATCTGGTCATCACTGTTGTGACCCCTTCCATACTGATTTATGAATTTCTGGAAGTGTGAGAGTGAGTATAGGGTATGATACGACACGAGATGATATGGATCGATTTTTTACTCTACTTTCTGAGATTTTATAATATTTTTTTATGCGAAAACTGAGTTTTAATTTTCTCCAATTATTGTTTTTCTGAGCACCACTGATTTATGCGTGGCTCTATATCCCATTGACGGGTTTTGATATCTCTCTCTTGGTACCAAAAGTGTTGGAGAATTCTTGGTCATGATTTGAATCAGTCAAAGTATTATTCTTATTTTTTTGTGTATGAGGGGCTCTTATTTTTCATCTCTTCGCTCTCATAGAACGTGAGAAAAAAGTGCCACTTTCACACTATTTTTTCTTTGCTGTCATTTTTTTCTTTCTCTGGACCATCATATCTCTCACACTCAATCAAGATATTAATCCTTATTTTGCTTCTGGTAATCCCGAAAAACGGCATGGTTGGTTTTTTTACTTTGCACTATTTATACTCTTTTTTTTGCTTCGTACTTTTTCTCCAAAAAAAAGAGAACAACTTCTTTTCATGAGCTTCTTTGGTTTCTTTGGTGTTGTACTCTATGCATTTTTTCAGCGTCTTGGTGTCGATCCTCTCAGTGAGGCGTATCAAACACGTCTCGATAGTACTCGTATTTTTGCGACGCTCGGCAATCCAAACTATCTCGCAGGCCTTGTCCTCATGATGACTCCTTTGCTGCATGAGAATATTTCTTTCCTCCATCGGGAGTATACACGTTTAGTTAAAATACTTCTCTGGAGTGTGAGCTGACTCCTGATATTCTGGACGGGTAGTTACCTCGCGTGGATATTCTTTCCTTTCCTTTTGCTCATTTTTTTGGTTCGATCATTTTTTCCTGAAAAAAAATTACAGCTTCTTGTATGGGGCTGCATCTTTTTCCTGGCACTTATCAGTATAGCGTTTGTATGGTCTCGATATGGTCAGGAGATTCTTGAGATGCAGAAAATGCAATGATTTATAGCGCGTTGGTTTCTCTGGAAGACTGGTATAGCAGCCCTCACACATGATGTGTGGCATTTTTTCTTTGGATATGGTCCTGACGGATTCTTGTCTATTTCAGAGTATTTCCGTCACCCACTTCTCTCAGTCTATGAGGATCCTGCGTATCGTATCGACAGAAGTCATAATGTCTTTCTTGATTTTATGCTGCAGTTTGGAGTTTTACTGTCTGTTCTGTGTCTTTTTTCCATTGCTCGTCTCTTCAGACATCTCTCATATGGTAAAAAAATAGCACTCCTCTTTTTTGCCCTCTATTTCTTTTTCAATATTCCCGTTCTCGTCCATTATCTCGTGGTTTTACAGATTCTCTCAAGTCTTGATAATCATGATCTTACTCACTGATAAGTCCATGATTTTGGAGGGCTTCTGCTGTTTTTTTCCCAAAGGTTTTCTCACTCATGTCGTAGGTCCACGCGGAAAGTTCTTCGATTTTTGATATTTTTGAGAAGATTTTTCGGCGAGCGACAGGACCAATTCATGGTATCTCATCGAGAAGGGTTTTGGTATAGGATTTTTCTCGAGAACTTCTGTTATAATTTATCGCAAATCGGTGAGCTTCATCACGGATTTTTTGGAGTATCATGAGTTCTCAGGACCCTTTTTCGAGGAGAATTGGTTCTGAATTTTCTGGAAGAAATACTTCCTCTATTCTTTTTGCGAGAGAGATAATTGGCGGGATGGTTGATTGGTTGAGTAGTGGAGTATGTCCTTTATCTGTTTCTCCATCATTCCACTTCTCTATCACTTCATGTATTGCTGACACCGCATGAGATAATTGTCCCTTCCCACCATCGATGATGATAAGGTCTGGCCAAGGGTCTTCCTCTCTCAGTGCGGCTAGAGTGCGTCGAGTGAGTATCTCCTCCATCGATGCGAAGTCATCTATTTTTCCTGTTTCGAGCGTTTTAATGCGATATTTTTTGTACCGTTTTGTTTCTGGTTTCCCATTCACGAGCACAGATTTGCTGGCTACAGTGTGCTCACCATGACTGTGTGATATGTCGAAACATTCGAAGATGATTTCTTTTTTCTTTTCGAGTGCACCAGTTTCAACATGCAGTTTTTTCATCAGTTCAATCATTGTTTTTTTTGAGAGAGTCGTATTTTTCAAACCAGACATCTCTTCTTGATAGGCGAAATTGAGCAGATTGGTATGTGAAAATTCGAGTATTCGTACTTTTTCTCATCGACTCGGTTGCTTCAGCTGTATTTTCTCTGATTGTATACATACATCGAGATCGCCTCACTTCTTGATAGATATATCTGTATAGATTGTCTTGGCTCATTCTGCTACTATATACTGGATGATCGCATGATCTACTATATCTTCTTTTGATTCATCGAGGGGGTTTGATAATCTACACTCCCGTACGCCTACTATCATCCCATTTTTTATCTCGACGAAATTCATAAAGAGATGATTATATTTATCCAGTACGACTATCACCGTAGCATCTCCCAAAATTGCATCCCGTACAATTTGTTTGCTTCCTGAGGATTCTATCTGTGCGATCAAATTTTTGTATTCATGCGCGTCCTCGAATCGTCTTTCTTGTGCTGCTCATTTCATCTTATTGTTCAGTTCTCCTATAACTGTTTCTTGTTTTCCCATGAGAAAATTTCGAGCATCAGTGAGTCGTTCTCTGTAGAGTTGTATTTTGTCTGCATCTCCTGTACAGTGACCTGGGCAAATTCCTATGTATGTATCCATGCACGGTGGACCAAATTTTTCTATTCTTTCATGATTTCCGAGTCGAAATAATTTCCTGATAAAACGAACATATCTGTATGTGTCGAAATATTGACTATAGGGTCAGAAGTACTCACCATGTTTTGTCCGAATCCGTGTACGTATCAGACAGGGTATTTCCTCGTCTGTGATTTTTATGTAGGAGAGATTTTTCCCATCCTTCATGAGGACATTGTATTTTGGTTGATTTTTTTTGATGAGGTTTGTCTCGAGCATCAGTGCTTCGAGGTCAGATTTTGTTTCTATATAGTCTATTTTTTCGACAATTTTCACCATTTTTTTCTTCGCAAAATTCAGAGAAGCATTTGGCACAAAATATGATTTTACTCGAGATTTGAGGTTGCTTGATTTACCTATATAGATGATACCGCCTTCTTTATTTTTCATCAGATACACCCCCGGACAAGAGGGTATGTGACTGTAAATTTTTAACTCATTTTTCGTCATAGTGCTATCATAAATACAAAGTACAAAATACAAAGTACAAAAGAGAAGAACATAAAAAAACCTTCCGAATTTTCGGAAGGTTTTTTTGAGAGTTGAGAATTATTCAGCCATGAGACGACTGATAGCCCCATCAAAATTTGCTTCTGGTTGAGCTCCTGAAATTACTTCATACTTACCAGTTTTGGTATTGATGAGGACATTTCCTGGGGTACCATTGACACCGAATTTGCTTGATCATTCTGACATGTGAGCATCGACACGTGCTTTATATTTTCCACTATCGACACATTTTTTGATACTTGCAGCGTTGAGACCAATTTCTTTGACAACTCCATCGATGACATCTTGTGATGGTGTGCCTTTTGCGAAAATACCTTCTATGAAAGCAAAATATTTCGTAGACCCACCAGCTTCTCCTACACACTCAGCTGCCTGAGCGGCCGGCATAGCTGATGCGTGAAATGGAAGAGGATAATGCTTAAATGCCACTGCGAGTTTGTTACCATATTTTGCTTCGAGATTTTTGATAGCTCCTGAATCATGAAGTCTTTTACAGAAAGGACACTCAAGGTCAGAATATTCAATCCAGAGAATTTGTGCTCATTTATCACCTTTTATATAGGTGTCTTTTTTTACATTTGCGATATCAGTTTGTGTGAGTGATCCAGCTGCTTTTGGTTCGACTGCTGGCTGATTTTGTTCAGTTGGTTGTTCTCCATTGAGCATCTTTTCTTGAGATTCGAGAGATTGTTTGACGTTCTCGACATATTTTGGATTCTTGAGAGTTCTCTCGTAGATTTTATAATTTTCACGACCGCCTACTTCTTGTATTTTCTGCATTTTTACGATCATAAAAGTACCAACGAGCGATATAATCGTACTCACAGCAATCGCTGCATAGAGGGGGGTATGTGTATGTTTGTCCATAGTTTGGATGAGATTTAGGAATTAAAGGACCGCGTCAGTATATAGTGAGATATTCTAATCGCAAGGCATCTATCAGTCCTTACTCTTTACTTTCTAGACCTGCATGGTCCACTTTGGAATAGGACATAAAAATATTTCTTTGACAGTAGAACACTTTTTTCTAGAATGCACCCACAGTCTATGGAGGGATGGCAGAGCGGTTTAATGCAACAGTCTTGAAAACTGTCGTGGCGCAAGTCACCCTGAGTTCGAATCTCAGTCCCTCCGCCATGATTTGCTTCAGCAAATCAAGAAAAAGTAACAGTAAAAGTAAAAGAGACGATTTAATAATTTTTGAAAAAATCCCCAGCAATGGGGTTTTTTTGTGCCTGATTTGCAAATACGCATAAATCTCAATAATTCTTCACAGTACTTTTCTTCTACAATTATGAATACTTCACTTATTGGCTTTATTGGTCAGGGCTTTATTGGTAAAAATCTGGCAGATGATTTTGAAAACAGGGGATACACTATTTTTCGTTTTTCGAAACGCCTGGATACACCAGAGAATCGTCAAAAACTCTCTGAATGTGATATAGTCTTTATTGGTGTGCCTACTCCCACTACTCCAGAAGGGTTTAATTGTGATATCCTCAAAGAAGTATTGCCTCTTGTCGGAATTGGTAAAACCTCTGTTATCAAATCTACGATGATGCCGGGTACGTGTGAAATGCTTCAATCTCTCTTTCCTGATCGCTTTATTTTTCATTCTCCCGAGTTTCTCGCAGAAAAGACTGCTGCCTATGACGTCGCCCATCCCACGAGAAATATCGTAGGATACCCGATTGATACTCCAGAATATCGAGCTCGTGCACAGCAGGTTATTGATTGCCTCCCAGATGCACCAGAAAATATCATCTGTACTTCTCGAGAGGCAGAATTTATCAAATATGGGAGTAATTGTTTCCTTTGCTTGAAGCTAATCTATGCAAATATTCTCTATGACCTCGCACAAGAAGCTCAGAGTGATTGGAGCGTCATAAAAAAATGAATTGGTTCGGATCCACGCATCGGTGAGAGTCATCTGGATATCATCCATGCTTCATGAATCAGTGAACATAGTGGGAGGTGAGCAGGAGGACATTGTTTTATCAAAGATTTCGCAGGACTCGTCGAATATACCAAAAAAATTGGCATTGATCCACTCTGAGAAGCATTTTTATCTGCAGCAGAGAAAAAAAATATTCAGCTTTTGCGTCAGACTCAGAAGGATCTAGATCTTCTACAGGGTGTTTATGGTTCTGATACCATCAAAAAATAATTTTATAGGAGAGTAGACTTGCAAAAAGAAGTACTATATGGTACTCTTTCTGTATGTCTTTGTCTAATCATTCTCCTTGGATAGATCAGCTCGATGATACTATTGATTATCCAGCCATTTCTACCGATGAAAAAGCGGATATAGTTATCATATGAGCCGGAATTTCTGGCATATCAACAGCATTTCAGATTCTGACTCATACTGAGCTCACAGTCAGCGTTATCGAGGCAAAGAAGGTCGCACGAGGTGCTACGGGCCATAATGCGGGACAAGTTGTCCTCTATTTTGAGAAGCCCTTTCAGGAAATTGTCAGAGAATATGGTTTTCCTAGAGCTATAGATGGGCAAAAAGCACTCTTTAGAGGATTTGAGATCCTAGAAGAAATGATGGATAAAATTGGTATTCTTGAACACTTAGAAATGTCGGAATGATTTATGGGAGTGAGATCTATGCATCAGCTCTCCCTTCATCTAGAAAATAAATATCTGCGAGATACATGAGGGGCTCAATTTGATGCTATATTTGTCGACAGAGAGTGGGAATGTAGAGGTGATATACCAGTACGTTTTCTCGACCTCATAACGTTTGTCGACGCTTCCTATATAGGAGAAAAACTCGAGACAAACCAATACTTTCCAGTACTTCTTACATCACGTAAAGCGTGTACAAATTCAGCATTTTTTTGTCAGAAATGTGTAGAGTATTTACTTGCTCATTTTCCGCGTAGATTTGCTCTTTATGAACATTCTCCTGTGACTGAAATTCGGTTTTGCCCTGAACAAGACAATCAAGTATGGATTAGTAATATTGTCATAAAAACGCAAGACATCATACTCTGCACGAATTGATTTGAACACCTCCGCATTGTCGATCTCTATAGTTCTGATTCTCGAGAAAGAGATCATGTTTTTCATAAAAATGTTCACTGACTCGTCGGATATATGGCTGGATTTTTTTCTGAGCTTGCTTCTCCAAGTGCTATCAGTTATTACCCTGATGCTGCACCAATTGATTGGAGATCTGAGAAATATTTCTATGTTACAAGAAGGACGATGTATGATTCAGAGAAAAAAAAGAGTCTGATATGCGCGGGATGACCAGATAGTCTGGTTCCAAATGAGACACCTTATGATTCAGTCAATCATGATCCAAAAGAATCTTATCAGGAAATTCATAATTTTCTCAAACAATTTCGTACTGAAAAAGTCCCACATGAGTTTCCTTATCAATGGCACTGACTCATGGGATACACCCATACTGGACTCAGATATATAGGACAAGATCCCCATACAAATCATCTCTGGTATAATCTGGGTTGTAATGGTGTTGGTATAGTCTGATCTGCCTACGGTGCCTGGAAAATATCAAAAATTCTTTCTTGAACTACTTTTGAGCCAAGTATTTTTGATCCAGAGTAGTTGCAATATCCCATTTCATAATAGGATATCTGCATGTCCAAAAAGGTGCTTGTCTGACTCTCTGGTGGTGTGGATTCTGCTGTTTCTGCTTATTTACTGAAGGAGCAGGGGTATGAAGTGAGTGCGGGTTTTATGATGAATTATGTAACGGAGGATGATTCATGCCCGACGAGAATAGATATGGCAGTCGCACGAGAAGTAGCTGATTATTTAAATATCCCTTTTTTCACGTTTGATTTTGTAGAGGAATATGAGAAGCGAGTTCTCAATTATATTTTTGAGGGTTATGCGAAGTGACTTACGCCCAATCCTGATGTGTTTTGTAATACGTGGATCAAGTTTGACCTCTTTCGTGAGGAGGCATTGCATTCTGGATTTGATTATGTGGCAACGGGACACTACGTTCGCCAAAGCGAACAAATGAATAATGAAGAATGAATAATGAAGCATGGCGGATTATTTCGATGAATCGATTCCGAAAAAGATCAATCATATTTCCTCTCTGCTCTCACTCCTGAACAACTCAAGCAAGCTCTTTTTCCTATTGGACATCTGCAAAAATCAGAAGTTCGTGAAATTGCTCGCAAAGCGTGACTTCCAAATGCAGAGCGAAAAGATTCTCAAGGACTTTGTTTTGTTGGTAAGGTGAATTTTGCTGAATTTCTCAAATCACATATTCCAGAGAAAAAATGACAGATTCTCGATACTTCGTGAAAGATATTAGGGGAACATGACGGTGCATTTCAATACACTATTGGTCAGAGAAAGGGTATTGCTGTAGGTGGCTGACCTGCTCTCTTTGTCCTCGAAAAAGATGTAAAAAATAATGTGATAATTGTCTGACCAGAAGATGATCCACGACTTTTTCGTACTTCTTGCGTTCTGACAGACATGAATTGGTTGGTTGATGTCAAATTACCACTTCAGTGTGAAGCACAGATTCGCTATCGACAGAAAGCACAGAGTTGTCATGTAAATGTTAGTCAAAGGCAAAAGGCAAAAGGCAAAAGGCAAAAGGAAGGAATTGATATTGAACAGAATCTACAATTTTGTCCCGCAGATGGCGGGATTGAATTTTGAATTGTAGAAGTAACCTTTGACACTCCCCAACGTGCTATCACTCCTGGACAGGTGTGTGCTCTCTATGATAGTGAGAGAGTACTTGGGAGTGGTATAATCGATATAGAGTAAACAAAAAAAATACGTGCCGAGAGGGCACGTATTTTAAAAGAAAAATTTTGTACTAATTAGTTGATTGTGTGAGACTTTCAACACGTCGTCGTATTTGTTCTTCTACATCATTAACTTTGCTGAGAACTTCTCAATTAACACCAATTTCAATAGAGCAGGTCGACACTAGTTTTCATCTTATATCATGTTCAAGTGTCCCATCTTCTTTTATCTCAAATGCTTCAAAGAGAGTTGTACCGTCAAATGTCCTTTCAACACTAGGTCAGCCAAGTAAAAATGTGCGAGATCCTATGGTTACTTCCCGTAAGGTACGGTCTTTCCCACTTACATGTAAACTTCCAACATGTTCAATTCCATTCTCAGTATTTTCTTGCAGCATTTGATGTAATGCGTAACCTTCCGGCATATAACTACTTGAAAAACCTCATGAGAATCGCATACCTGATAATCTTGATCCATGAAATAGTACTTCTTCTCAAATACTAGTGGTAACTGGATAGCCCCCATCATCAACTTGAAGAACACGAAGGGGTCATGTTGTTGGTTTCGGTTGTCAAACTAATCATTCCATAAAATATGCAGCTCATGGCTCTGGTTCTCAGTCTTCTCGAAGTGGATACAGTCTGATTTTACCAACTATCCTTTCTTTAGCTTCTGGTGTTTGAGCAGGTGATATCATATAAAGATGTTTTAATAAATAAACTTACATATTATAACAATAAATATATAAAAAGCAAATTATTATTTATGGCACATATTACTCTTTCTTTTCTGGGTTTTTTGGCAATGATTTCTCCCTGCAATATACCGATAACATTTCTTTCAGAGGAATTTTAAAAAAGGAAAATTCCCAACAAATGCCACCCACCAGAAGAAGTGAGAATATTCCATACATTTGAGAAATCCATCGTACCCCAGGAAATAGTTTTCGCCACTTTGTACCACCCATGCATTATTTTTCTCTGAGAGATCTTGGATTTTCTTAGTAGCTTTTGAGAGTTCACAGTACGCCACTCTCTTCAATGTTCCGTATTTTTGTAGTCTTCTTATCCACCGTCGACAAAATCAGCATGTGTCATCGTAATAGAGTGTGAGTGAACATTTTGAAGTCTTTTTCATCGGCTTGTGTGAGTATATAGTAGTTCATTTTCATAATTTCAAAAAAGCTCTTTCTTGCATTTCGTGAATCATCGTTATGATTTTATGTATACTAAGTATTAAGTATTACGATTTGCTTCTTGTATTATGATAATGTAAATCCAAATACTGACCGGTCTTAATACTTCGTACTTAATACTTTATACATTTTCATATGTCATTTATTGAAGAATTCAAAGCGTTTGCTATGCGTGGCAATGTCATCGACCTCGCTGTATGAGTTGTCATCGGTGGTGCTTTTGGCAAGATTGTTAGCTCTCTCGTCGGAGACATCATCATGCCTTTGATGAGTTTCTTTACAGGAGGTATTGATTTTACGAATTATAAAATTGTTATCCGACAAGCAGTCGATGAAATCCCTGGTATTCAAAAAGAAATCCCTGGTATCTCTATTAATTGGGGGAGCTTTTTTCAGGCAACGATAGACTTTGTTATAGTCGCATTTTGTATTTTCCTCGTCATCAAGGCGATGACAAAACTGCAGAAACCAGCTCCAGCTCCAGAAGCTCCAAAAGGTCCGACACAAGAACAATTATTAACAGAAATTCGAGATTTACTGAAAGCTAAATCATAAACTCTCCACTTCGATAAATCACCACTTCACTCCCGTCTTGGAGTGTCGCTGTGACAGTACGGTCAGTCGTACTCATCATATCGGTGTGTACGACGCTATCATTGTAGCCGAGTCGTGTCCATTCTTCTTCTGTCGTATTCGCCACATCGCCTGTGTAGGCATCTTTGTAAGCCATACCGAGTGCGATATGGGTGTTGCCAAATGGTCCACCGACATTTTCATCATAGAGTGTTTCTCCCATAAATTTTGTGATTCTCGAGAGACGTCTATCAGTGAGAGAAAATTCTCCTGCCTTATCAGCATCTTTTTGAGCAATCATTTCACGGAGGAGCGATTCATTATCTGAGGCAGTAGCATCTACCACGAGGCCATCTTTGAACTCGAGTCTGATTCAGCGTATGATATTGCTCTGGTAGGAGAGTGGCATGTTGTAGCGAATCCACCCATTTGTTCATCTCCAATCTGGACTGGTGAAAACTTCAAAACTTGGGATGTTTCGGCCACTTCCTGCGAGCCATTTTCTCTTTTCTCCTATTTTCACCCGGAGATCGACATCTTCTCCTACGACATGTACCCATTCGATATTCATCGCTGTCAGTTTTCCTGAGAGTGTACGGAGTGTCTCTTCTGTTTCTTGCCAACGCTTAATCGGTTCGTCATTGTCGAGATAACAAGCGTTGATGATTTCTCCCCAGTATTCCTCGAGCGACATACCCGCAAAAGCAGCCATAGCTTCAGTACCGTAGAGCCCCAATGTCCAGGTAAATCGACCTTCATTTTCTTTTTTCTGCATTGCTTCTCGGTAGGGTTTGATGGTTTTAAATCGGTTCATTACTTTCTCTGTATTGATACCAGCGAGCTCATATTTCTCATGCTCTGCGATGATGTAGAGACGATGATCACAGTCTTCTACAGTCCCCAAAAGTCGCTTCATCGGACGGTATTCAATTTGTGTGTCATTTGCATGCTCGAAAAAACTTCTCTGGAGTCCGTCAGGGATGATATCGATGATAGGATGTCCACCAGATTTCAATACGGCATCATGGAGTGGCTGGAGCATAGGCCTAGCACATTCTGGGACACAGAGAAGGACGACTTCACCGGGCTTGATACCAGTACCACCTCCGAGAGCGAAATTGATGAGGACATCGGCGTAGTTCCGCAATATGGTGGATGATGGTGTGTACATGCGAATGAAAAATTAAAAATTAATAATGAAAAATGGAGGAATACTTATTTCAGCCATTCAGATGCGAGGAGACTATAGATTTCTATATCGACGAAGTGATCATAGAGCCATCCCGATTCTCTCGCAATTCATTCAAAAGTAAACCCGAGTTTTTTCGGCAGTGCTGAACTTTTGTCATTTCCTACCGCACAGGTTATCTCTATTCTATGGAGCTCCAATTCAGCAAATACATATTCTATGACCACTCGGAGAGTATCACTCATGATTCCCCTTCCTTGAAAGTCTTCTGCTAGCCAATACATGATCGATGTTTTCTTATTTGCAGTATCTAGAGGGAATAAGCCAATTCCACCAACAATATTATCTTCATAGTAAATACACCAATCAACTCCTTCAATTTTTTCTCGTCTTTTCTCGCTCGCTGCGATATATTTTTTTATATCTTCAACATCTTTATCGTCATCGAGCCATCAGAGCCATTCTCTCAGGTGTGTATTATTTTTTCTTGTCACATCGAAAAATTCCTGTGCATCATTGAGGGTAAAAACCCGAAGATCGATACTTTCTCGTACATGTAGATTGTTGTGCCTCATTGTATTATTCAGTAATAATTTTCTCGATTCTTTTATCGGGTACGAGCCACATGAGTGCTACGAGGACATGAAAAGAGAGAGCAATAGCGGGATGAAATATACCTCATATTAGTGCAGCAATGTAGAAAAGAGGTGAGAGTTTTCCTTTGACATCTTTTTTGACCGCTTTTGCGAGAAGTGAATCTTTTCACTGAGAACGGATAATATTTCACTGTGTTATAAAATACGCTATAGCTGAGAGGAGCAATACGAATCCATAGACGAGTACAGGGATTTTTGCAAAATGATTTTCTGTCATGTATGCTGTCGTAAATGGTATCAATGAGAGCCAAAAAAGGAGATGTGTATTTGCCCACATGATAGAGCCATTGATATGCTTCACCGTATGAAACATATGGTGATGATTATGCCAATAGATAGCGATATAGACGAAGCTCAGCACGTACCCGAGGAATACTGGTATGAGTTCAGTAAGTGCATGCAAATCAGCACTGTGAGGGACTTTGAGTTCGAGTACCATGATGGTGATGATGATAGCGATGACGCCATCACTAAATGCCTCGAGGCGGTTTTTGTTCATAGAATTTATGTGACTATAATTTTGCCTATACTAGAGATTATTTCCTGTATGTAAACTCTTCTTATGGTTGAATATCTTTGACAGAGGGGAGAGTATCTCTACTATTTCTGTATGAAAACTTCTTCTCAAAAAAATACTTCTCAAAAAGAAGTCAAAAAACCTGCTGTAGCAAAGAAATCTGCTCCAGCAAAAAAAGTAGTAAAAAAATCATCACCTGTTGTCGTCACTCCAGCCCCAAAAAAAGTAGTAAAGAAATCTGTATCCGCTAAAACAGTGACAGCACCAAAAGTAACCGCAAAAGCTCCACATACTGTTTCGAGCACATCTTCATCAAAAGAATGAGTGAAATTGCTGGGAATTCTTCATCTCGTTGGTAACATCGTCTCAGGTGGACTACTTGGTATCATATTAGTTGTGGTCTATTATTTGACTCGGAAAAATACGCTCTCATCACTCGAGAAAGAAACTTGTTATGAGATCATTAATTTCAATTTGAGTTTCATGCTGTATACATTCATTTCAGGATGCTTGATTATCATACTCATAGGGTTACTTCTCTTGCCAGCTGTACTGATTACTTGGTTTGTACTTATGATCATGGGTTTTGTGAAACATCTCTCTGGTGAAAATTATACCTATCCTCTTATCATCCGTTTCTTGTCTTAAAAAAGGTTGTCTTTTTAGAAAAAACGATAGTATTCACTGCGTGCCAATGTAGCTCAGCGGTAGAGCACAGGACTCATAACCCTGTGGTCGGCGGTTCGACTCCACCCATTGGCACCATTCTTCGCTCACTATCGTGAGCTACGAATGGCAAGCCGTAGATTGAATAATTTTAAGTTAGAAAAATTTCATTGACCACAGCGAAGAATGCCCTTCGTAGTACTGTGTAGCTTTAGTGAAGTATGTACGAAGAATGGGCTACAATCTTATCAAGGATTTCTATGTTCTACGTATACATTGTTCAGAGCATACATCAACCAAATGAGATATACACTGGATTTACTGAAGATCTGAAACAGAGAATAATAGATCATAATGCTGGTAGGTCGCCACATACCAGCAAATTTGCACCGTGGAAACTGATTTACTATTGTGCTTTTGATGAAAAAGAACCAGCGTTTGATTTTGAAAAATACCTCAAAACATCATCAGGAATAGCTTTTAGAAACAAACGACTTATAAAAAGGGGCAATTGACAATAAAAAATATTTCATACAGTGTACGTACATGTCGCGGGGTAGAGCAGTGGTAGCTCGTCAGGCTCATAATCTGAAGGTCGATGGTTCGATCCCATCCCCCGCCACCATTCTTCGCTCATTATCATGAGCTACGAATGGCACGCCAAAAAATACATTTTCTCCGTCAGCGAAGAATGCCCTGCATAGCTCGTAGAGCGACGCATGGGCAAAGAACATTTTTCAATCAAGTCCCATTCGTGGGATTTTTTTGTGTATTGTAATCGAACCAATTGCCACTCGAAATGCCATTTAAGGCATTTCTCCGGTTCGATCCCATCCCCCGCCACCATTCTTCGCTCACTATCGTGAGCTACTAATGGCACGCCATAGATTGAAGAATTTAAAAATTGATTAACTCCATTTACCACAGCGAAGAATGCCCTGCGTAACCTTGGTGTAGCATGGGCAAGATAGAGAATAGAAAAGACAAAACAAAAAACACAGAGGAATATTTTTTAAAAAATCCCCAGAATTGGGGATTTTTAGTGGTTTTAATGAAATATATTAAAAATTAAAAAATATAGTTGACAAAATATATAAATACAGTTAAGATGCATATGTTTTACTTTTAATTTTTACTATATGCCCCTCTCTGTATCACCTAGTTCGGAAACTGAAAAATGGTTAGATTTTTTTAGAAATTCTCAAAGGACAGAATCTGGTACTTTGTATGTGAGTTTATTTTGGGGTACTAAATTAGATGAAGTTTGAGAACAAATGCGAATTTATTCCGCTAATAATTGACTTCATTTAGCTGCATTACCACCTGTTTACATTTTTCATTGGGAAACAAAATCATATTATTTATTTTCAAATTCAACCCCCAAAACTCCTTATAAAGTCCCTGAGAATGAACGGATTGAGTTAGGTCTTCCAGGGCCTGAGAGTTTTTGACCACCCACTCCAAGAGCACCTATGACGCAGAGTATTGCGTCTACTGTTAGAAATATTTTGTTATTTCCCGCATTTAGTATAGAAACTCCAGTAACTTTAAGTATCCCCCCTTCTCCACCTCCAGCACCAAGACCTATTGCTCCAGCACCAAGACCAAGGGATCCGTCTACTCTTCCTGGATCACCAATACCAAATAATCCTAGACTTTGAATGTTTGTGTTAGATAGCTGATTATGTCTCCCACCAAACCCATCAAATTGGAATGAAATTAATCCTCTGTTTCTATCTGTTTTTCGTCAAATGACTAGTAATGACCTGGAGAGATATTTTTCTATATATCCTGATTTGAGAGAAGTATTGAAACCTTATTGTAACTACTAGATTTTCCTCCGATACTCCTCGATTCAAACACTTCTCCCTCATTCTCTCAACCCACTTACTGTCGAATAAAAGCTCTCTATGTTTAGAGGGTTGTCGGCTGAGCAAAGAGACGCTGTTTTCAAAGGATCTCCGGATTACAAAAAAGTTTGGAAAAATCGACCTAATCAGACTGAAGAGTAGGACGATTATTGTTACTTCCTGAAATACTCTAATATCCATGTTCCTCCGCCTGGTGACTGCCATGATCCACCAGTTGGCCAACTGTGAGGATCTCCACCATAACCAGTATATCCTTCACACCATGTAACACTGTTTTCAGCTGAGCACGAGTTATATTTTGTACACGTGAGAGGCCCGATTTGGATACTTTCAGTTGATTCGCTACATTCATTGACTTTGAGACGTATATCACGTGCACTGATTCCTGAAGCATAAGAGGAGAGATGGTCATCAACATTTTGGAAAAAGAGAGAGGGTGCAGGTCCAGAGCAGCTACTTCCAAATGGTCCAGAACCGACGACTGCGAGGCCACTCACAAATTCTCCACGGAGGCAGGCAATTCTCTGTGCCATCCATCCCCCCAGTGAGTGTCCTATGATGTAGACTTTATTTCTGTCTACACAATAGTTTTCCGAGACTTGTTGTAAAATAGCATCTATAAAGGTCATATTTTCTTTTTCGCTCCACGAGAAAGACTTTCAACTCGCACTCGAGAGTCATGCAGGATATGCAATGATGACATCTGATTGTCCCTTCTCGAGACCCATATATTTCTGTACTTGATCTTTGCTATTGGTTCTTCCGTGTGTTGCTATCGCGAGAGAATATTCTTTTGTATTTGAATAACCACTTGGGATGTAGAGATTATATTTTCTCTCTTTACCCGCTATCATGAGAGTATTTTCTCATGAGATAAGTGGTGATCATCCTGCCTGGCATCCTGTACTTTTCGACGAAAGAGGGGAATTGGTGCGCTTGAATTCTTGGAGTCACGTGATGAGTGCAGCTGATTTACCACGAGAAATCAAAGTGTTCAATGTGTAGGATCTGGTTGTGAGGATATTATTGGTATTGAGAGTATTTTGGAGTTCTGTGTACCAGGGGGAACTAGTTGTATTTATACCGAGAGAAAATGCTTTATTTCCAAAAGCTCCAGCTTCGAGCGTCGTGACAGGATTATTGGGCTTAAATTTTCCGTCATCAAAACCGTTTGCTATACCCAGTGCACTTGCTGCACAAATATAGCGATGATACCACATCGTTGGATCGACATCTGGGAAACATTTCTCTGTACTGACTTCGGGGAGTGTTATATTGCTCGCTCGGAGGAGGAGTGTGAGTATCTCAGCTCGGGTAATATTATTTTCGACACCGTATCGTCCGTCTCCATAACCATTGGTCAGTCACTGATTCTGGAGATTCAGGATTGAGTCACGATACCACGAGTATTCTATGTCGGAGAAGTCTGCAAAAACTACTCAAGAGATAGAAAGTAGAAGGTAGAAGGTAGAAAGGAATATTTTTTTTATCATATAGAGCAGATAGTACTTCCTTCCATGTCTTCTTCAAGATATCTGTGTGAGCATTGAGTGAGGAATGCTAGACTTTTTTTGCAGCAGAAGTTGTTTTTTTCTTCTTAAAAATTTTGGAAGAGGTGAGAGAGGGTTTTTTTCATTTTTTGAGCGTGCTCTCTATATCTGTCACTCTACTGAGGATTTCATCTTGTTCTTCTTCTTCCTCTTCTAGCGTATCTGCGAGTTGAGAGATTTTTTTCTCACTTCGGAGCGCTCGTATAAACCCAGACGTGAGTATACCCGTTGGCAGAGCAACGAGACCAATACCGATGAGTGCGAGTATCATGGCCAAAACTCTTCCCAAAAATGTGATAGGATAGATATCGCCATAACCGATAGTGGTGAGAGTGATGACTGCCCACCATATACCATCAAATATATCTCATACTTGAGGATTTTTACCATGCTCTACAGCATAAAAGAGGACTCATGAGATGAGTATACTCTGCACTGAAAGAATCAAGATCACCATCATCTCAAACCAGATTTCTTTTCACATATCCCTGAGGAGACGCAGGACCCGAGATCACCGATAAAAATGAAAGAGATTGAGGATGCTCGTAAATCGGAGTATCCTGAGTATGACTGTATCAGCATTGTGCAGGTCATGTGTCCATATCATCGCAAAGAGGGGAGCTATGACTATGATGTCGATGATAGTCAGTGGATGCACGAGAAATAGGAGTGTTCTTTTGAGCGGTGAATTGCCTGTATAATTTTGTGATACACTCCAGAGACGATAGAGAAATTCTGCCAAAAAAGCTGCAAGAATAGAAATATGGATAGAGAGAAAAAGACTCTTCAATTCTGGGGTCATAACACTCTCAACGGATTCTATGATAGTGAGCGTAATACTCAAAACAACCAAGAAAACCATCAGCAGATTTATGGTCATCGTCATTTTTTCTTCAGATTTGAGTTCGCGAGGAAACATTGTGTTCATTGTATAGAACTTTATTACTCTTCCTAGCATTTCTTGTGGAAAAATCACGAATTATTTCCTGACTGACATTTATGCCATCAGAACGAGTTCAGATTCTTTCCCCAATTCACGGAGCTCGTATCCGCCTTTTTCGAGTGTTTTGTCTGTGAGGAGGATGATATGCGGTATTCAGAGAAGATCGGTGTCCCCCATTTTTGTACCAAAGCTCACATCACGATCATCGATCAATACTTCTTTTCCTTCTTTCTCGAGATTTTGAGCGAGCATTTTTGCTTTCTCAAGATGGTCTCCATGAACTACGATGAGGTGTGTGTATGGTGCGATATTTTCAGGCCAGATAAGCCCTTTTTCTGACATCAGTGCTTCTGCGATGACGCCCATTGTTCGGGAAATACCAATTCCATAACAGCCCATATAGGGATGCAGCGTGGTTCATTCTTCTGTCGTGATTTTGAGATCAAAAGCTTCTGTATATTTTTGTGACAGGTCAAAAATATTACCCACTTCTGATGCCTTTTCTGTTCTGTACTCTTTTCCTGAATTTGGATTCAAATCAGTCTCTTTTGCGACTTTGAGATCGTAGAATTGTACTGGTTTTTTTATATCACGTCACCAGTTGCAATTAGTCATGTGGACACCAGTTTCATTTCCTCCTGTTTCAAAATTTGTCATTGCTTCGCACGCTTCATCGACGTAGACACTTACTTCTTCTGGGAGGTTGTAGAGACCTGCATAGCCGGCCTCACTGTGTGTGATTTTTTTGATCAGTTCTGCGGATGCTGTTTTCCAACCTGGACCAGCTATCTTTCTGAGCTTGAGTTCATTCACTTCATAGTCTGAACGTACGACCACGAGGAGGAGTTTTCAGTCTTTTTCATAGAAGAGCGACTTTGTCGAATACTCGATTGGGATATTGAATTCTTTGATCAGTGCTTGTACACCTATGATTCACTCAAGATGGTTTTTCTGGAGTGGTTTTTCTTCTGTAGTATACTCGTATTTTGGTGCCTGACATGGAGCTATCTCTCTGTTGTACCAAGCTTGCTGTGCTTCATCGAAAAATATCACATCTTCACCGATTGGAGTAAATGTTTGAAATTCGACAGAATCATTCGGTGTAAATTCACCACCGTCAGAAAATACTGGCACTGTGATATGCCCGATTCCGAGACGCTCGTAGACTCGGATATATGCTTGTCTCATAGCTTCAAAAAATTCCTGAAAATCTTCCGGTGTGAGATGAAAAGAATAGGCATCTTTCATCTTAAATTCTCGACCTCTGAGGAGACCTGATTTTGCTCGTTTTTCATTACGAAATTTTGTCTGAAATTGATAGACACAAGCAGGGAGTTGTTTATACGATCGGAGAAACTCTATCATGAGTGGTGTGGCGACTTCTTCATGAGAAAAACCAAGTGCAAAATCAGCATCATTGGCGCCTTTTACTTTGAAGAGAATATCGATGTCCCATCGGTGTGTCGTATCCATGGATTCTTTACTGACAAGTGACCCCATCAATATCTCTTCACAACCAACGGCATCCATCTCTTCTCTCACGATTTGCTCGATTTTTCTCATTACTCGCAATCCGAGAGGGAGAAAATTATAGACACCAGCATTCTCTTGGCGTATGTATCATGCCTGGAGTAGATAGCCTGTTGAGCGATTTGCTGAACCAGATGGGACAGTTTTGAGCGTCTGAAATGACGATTTTGAGCGGAAGTGCATACCGCTATTATAGAGAAAAGAGAAAAAGAGGAAAGAGAATTATAGATGAAAGCAGAAGGTAGAAGGTAGAAATTAGAGAGGAATATTTATAAAAATCCGCTCTACCCTCTGTCTTCTACCCTCTACTCTCTTCATCTTCATTTTCTTGCAATCTTCTTTTCTTCTGCTATACTCAAGAGGTATTTCCTGACTTTTATTTATGAAAAAACTCTTCCTCACTATCGGGCTTCTCTCATTTCTCTGAGGTGGGTACTATTTGCAAAAAAATTATACCTTTGTACAGCTCACGACTGATCAGCTCGCTCAGGTCGGTTCGAGCACTCTCCAGTCATCTGTTCTCTCAAATACTACTGAAGCGGACTCAGCATACCGATCTGATGTTCTCTTACGCGTGGGCTCTTACGCGATTGTGCGGAACTCTTCAGAATTACTTGTACTTGATCAGGCGAAGTAGATCTTTTTGAATCTTTTATTGTTTGGATTTCTAAAATTCTTCATGGATTTGAGAGAAATTCTGTGACTTCTAGTTCCCATTTTTTGAGTGCGATGATGGCATTTTGGTGGGCGGACCGCTGGTCTATACATCGTATTGTCCTATTTTCGAGCATCTCAAATTTTTTTGGCTCATAGAAATACTGACTGTAATCAGTATGATCGATTATTTGACATCCAGTTCCACCTCTTGAGTTTGATTTGGTAGATGCATGTACAGTATTATGGAGATAATGCACAGTGATATGCTTTCGTGCATCAACGAGTATTTCATCTATACTGTAGCGGAGATAGTAGGGAATTTTTTGAAATCTCATAATATATATTAAGACACTGATTCTATAAATAATCAATAATATGCAAATCTTTTTATTTTTCTTCCTCTCTATAATTATTTTATCTACTTCAGCACCAGTGCGAGGACCATCCTTTCTGAGCATTTCATTTTTCACTCTTTAATTTTTATCTTTCATACTATGTTTCACATTATCTGACACAAAAATCCTGATACTGATGCTATCTTATCAGCTTTAGTCGCAAAAGAATATTTCCTGGCGATGGGAGAGGACGCTGAGGCGTACAGATTGGGCGATCTCAATCGTGAGACTGAATATGTCCTCAAAAATATCTGAGTAGAGCCACCGGAGCTTGTTGCGACACTTCCTGAGGGGTCTGAAGTGATTTTGGTTGATCATAATGTCCGTGAACAAGCCATTGATGGTCTTGAGACGCTCAAAGTCAAAGGGATCATCGACCACCACTCAGTTTCAAATCTCTCAACAACTGAACCCATTCAACTCCGATTTGACCCTGTCTGTTCGACCTGTTCTATTCTTTTTTTGATGTTTGCAGAGCAAGATTTGGAAATCCCCGACCATGTTGCGAAGATGATACTTGCTGGTATCCTCTCTGATTCTCTCGCATTCCGTAGTCCGACAACAACAGACGAGGATCGTGAAATCGCAGAATATCTCGCAGAAGATCTCGGGATAGGAGATATTCAGACCTATGCAAAAGGCATGTTTGATGCAAAATCAGATCTCGGAGATATGCCAGTCCGAAAAATCCTAGAACTCGATTACAAAGTGTTTCCTGCTGGAAATATTCAATATGGATATGGTGTGATGGAAACTACTAATCCTGCGTATGCTATGAACCGAAAAAGTGAAATCATGGCTGATATGCTTGCACTCAAAGCTGAAACATGACTTCATGCGATTTTCTTTTCAGTCGTCGATATCATCGCAGAACACAATACCACGTTTGTTATTGATGATACTGAAGAAAAGGCAATTGAGTGAGCATTTGGAGTCAAAACAACTGACAGTGTCGCTGATCTCGGCAAGCGTCTCAGTCGTAAAAAAGAACTCGAACCAGCTCTGAGAGCGTATTTTGAGAAGAATTAGTAGACCTGGGTACCCGTGTATTTTTGTAAGGCAGCACACAACTGTATTATATTTACACCATCAGTATTATTTTTTAAACTACTCGATGTTTGGTATAGAATAGCCAAATTATTATGTAACTCCTGTAAATTATTTACTATTCTTGCTTGTATTTCTGGACGTTTTTCTTTCGTTTTTCTTCCTAATTGAACAGCTAATGCTTCTTCACTTGCCTGTATTCGAGAGTCGATTGTATCGATAAGAAAATCTCTAAAAGTCTTCATATTAAATTTCTTTCCATCAATCGGATTAATACATTGTTCCAATTTTTTTTCATCTATTCTTCATCTGTAATCCATAATTACTTTAAAAGTTTGCATAGATGTTATACCTGATATATCCAATTCTTTATACCAGTACTGTACATATTTATTAAAACTTTGGTACATTTCCTGTATATTTTGAGGGGTATCTTGTGAGAGTAATATACTTATTCTTTCTTGTTCGGAGTCACTCATTCCAGTTACGAAATTAAATACTGTTTGATTCGGTTTCAAATCCTTGAATATATTTCTTCTTTGTAATCTTTTTCCTTCACGGCCTGCTTTTTGCTCAGTATAACTTTCATTTATAACAGTTCATACAGATGATATTTCTAAGAAATCAGCTATATCAGTTTTTTCATAAAAAGCTAATGATCACGGATTCTCTAGAGCTTTTAGTATATACAATCTTACTCCAACTAATAATATTAACTTATACTGTTGCTGTATTTGTTCATCCATTCTATTTTTCACTCTTTCATTTCATGATATTTTACGAATCATTCAAATAGGGATTTCCTTATTACCGTATTTTACCATACCATCCTTTGGAGTAAATTCATCAAATTTTCTTGGACTCATCTTCCCGTCTTTTACTAAAGTTCGAGTTTCTTCTACGAGTCTTTTTACGAACGGTAAAAGCTTACAGTATGTTATAAAGTCTCTATATTCTTGAACATCTTTGAATTTTTCTCCTGTTCTGGGGTTAATACACTCAGTAATAGATTTTTCTTGCAACATTTTTTTATCTTTTCATGAGACTACCGTAGGTACAAGTATGCCACTATCATTTTTAATTCAGTCTTGAGTTTTTGTATCTATACCACCATCATACCATTTTTTAAGAACGGCACTATATTCTCTCCTCTCTTGTTCAAACATGTCAATTTTTGCTGCTTCTGCTTCTTTAGGCATAACTTGAGCTGGTTAGTAAGTAAGCTTTATCACTTTACTCTTTTTTTTTTGGGATTGCAAATTTTTGTATGAAAAAATCTCTTCTTTTTTGAAAAAATCTCTTCTTTTGCTATACTCCGTCTGCACTCACCAACAGAGTGCATCATTATTTCTCATATTACAGATATGAAACCAACTCCAGAGCAGTTTGAACTGTTGACCTTTTATCATTTCATCGATATTCCAGAAAGTGATCTTGAGCTTGTCTGTGCAGAGCATCTTCAATTTTGTACGGATATAGGCCTCAGGTGACGCATTTATATCTGAACTGAGTGAATTAGCTCTACTATATCAGGAAATCTCGGACAGTGTCGAGCATACCGTCTCTATCTAAACTCTTCACAATATTTCAACAATATTGCAGATATTGATACGAAGGCAACTCTTGTCACTGGTCATCAGTTTCCAAAACTTACAGTCAAAATTCGTGATGAAATCGTCGTTCTTGGAGAAAAAGTAACAGAAGATGAAGTAAAAAAATACAAAAAAGAACTCACTCCAGCAGAGTTTAAAAAGATTATTGATGAAGAAAAAACCGATGAGTATCTCATTCTCGATATGCGAAATGACTATGAATATCAGCTCGGACATTTCAAATGAGCTATTCCAGCAGGGACGGTGAATTTTCGTGAAGTGCCAGAATTACTCGCTCGGTATAAAGAAAAAGCAAAAGGAAAAAAAATTATCTGGTATTGTACCGGTGGTATTCGTTGCGAAAAAGCGGCTGTGCTCGCCAATAAAGCTGGACTTGAAGATGTCTATGCTGTCGAAGGGGGAGTAGTGAAGTATGTGAATACTTTCAATGATGGTAATTGGCTCGGTAATCTCTATACCTTTGATGATCGTGTGAGTACATTTGTGTGAGATTTAGAGACTCATACAACTATTGGTACCTGTCTTCACTCAGGAAAACTCACTGACCACTGTGACAACTGTCGCTATACAGAGTGCAATGCGAGAATTATCGTGGACCTCGAAGAGCACAAAAATCACCTCTGATTTTGCTCACAAGAGTGCTTCACTCAAGCAATTGATACCTTGTTGATAAAAGATGTACCTTGGGATACAGTACAAAATGCAAAGTATAAAATACAAAAGAGTGGATTTTTTTCTTACAAAGAACTGCGTTCGCTCATAAAAGCAGGGAAGATGACATTTTCTGACGCTCAAAAAATTGTCAGAGATCATCTCACGAAGAAACTCTGAAATGTACCTTTCTCTCATAAAGAGAGTCAAAAGGAAGGAGTGATACAGATGGATTAAGTGTATCGTCATCCCCTCGTAGGAGGGGATCTAGGCCGGAACAGAATCAGTTTCAAATTCACTGACCTGGATTCCCGCCTTCGCGGGAATGACGGAATCTGATACTATTTCCCCAAATATTCATCAATAGTTTTTTCCCATGTGCCACCAGCATCAATAATTTTTGCTTTTTTCAGGAGTGTTTTTGCTTTTTCTTTGTAGCCAGCTTCTTGAGCGAGAATGCCTCATTGGACCAGTCCTATGAGGTGTGTTTCGTTTTTTGAGAGTAAGGTATCGGCCAGAGCTTGTGCTTCAGTAGTTTTTCCTATGGTTCTGAGATACCATATTTCCAGGCCAGTGATATTTTCAGAGTCTGGGAACTTCTCGTGACCTATCTTGATCCATTCACCAGCATTTCTGGTTTCACCATGAACCAGCGCGAGATAGATAGCATTGGTCACATCAGCTTCAGTCACATCTGGTTCGAGCATGAGATATCAGAGAACCTGAAACATATTTTTTGGGAGATCCAGGACGTAATAATTGTACGCGAGTTTTCTCTCGACAACTGTTTTTGGTTTGTACCCACCGAGGACGGCTTTATTAAAATAAATATTTGAGGTATCATAATCCTCTTTTTCAAAATGTATGAGACCGAGGATAAAATCAGCTTCTGCATCTTTTGGTTCAAGTTTTTTGTATTTTCCGAGTACTCACTGTGCACGTTCGTACTGCCCTGTCATAAATGCTGAGAATCCAACGATTTTGAGTATTGGTCGGTAGTCAGGTTTACGACGAAGGATATTCTCTCCCACACGCATCGCTGTGGTAAAATCTTGGTTTTTGTACAAAGCACCTACGAGGAGTGCTTCTTTGTAGCTTGGGTCTTTATTGCCGAGACTTTCATAATTTTTCAGTGCATTTTTGAGGTCGCGTATTGGAGCATAATCATAGGGATATGTACGAATTGCATTTTCACAGGAGATAAACTCGTGTTCACATGTCCAGGATACTTCAAATCCTTTTTTTATTTCTTCGGGGAGATTGAGATTTCAGAGTGCCTTCAAAAATTCTTCGTCTCCAGTGTATCGAAGTGCATGTAAAAATTCTTCCTTTTCTGAGAGATAGAGATCATCTATAAATTTTTTATAGAGATCAGAACTGCGTTGAAAATTTTTATCACGAAAAGCTATATGAGCGAGTTTTCTCTCTATTTCACGAGATGGATCTAGACGAAGAACACGCTCGTAGAGTTCAGCCGCTTCATGATATTCATTATTGGTTGCGAGATATTCAGCTCTGAGAGTGAGTACTTTTGCACGCTCTTTTTTCTCATTTTCCCCGAGTGCACTATCTGCTGCTGTCTCACGGGCATTTTCTGTATCTCAGATAATGGGTTTTTCAGATGGTATCGAGAGTGTATTTTCTTCACTGATAGTAGGAGTTTCTATCGGAAGTGGTTCTTTTTTTCAGGTGAGATACTCGGATAAACTACAACTTCATAACAAGAGAGCAGTACTGATGATGAGAAGGGTTTTTGAGAAACTGCGGAACATGGAAGAGGGGTTACTTCGTTATAGTATACGTATTCTCTCTATCCACAAATTTTTCATTCTTGTTCTTGGTAGGATATTATTTGATTACAACAGAATGTCTGTAATCTAGATAACTTCTTTTTTATCTTTGATTATGATTATTTTTGCAGGATCTACTGTTTGTTGTGTGGCCTCACCGAGAGTATCGATCATAAGAGCATTCTTTACTATTTTGGTACCCTTTAGAGTAGTAAGTCATGCCTTCAGAACAGTACTGCCTCATAATCAAATTAATCATGTAACTATAGTGCTCACGAATAAAGCATCAGCTATCCAGCCAACTGTAGCCATGCCTGCATTAACCAGTCAAGATCGGATATGTCCTCGACGAAAATCAACCCAAGCTTGTTTTGTATCTATAGTGCTTCCTACTCATGGTAAAAAATTAACTCCAATTTGTCTTATTTGTTCTTCCTTGGTAATCTCACCATCTTTGAAGTCTTCTTTATATGTATGTACTCTATCGTAGAGTCCGAAATAATTTGAGAGAATTTTTTCTCTACTTGTAGAGCTGAGTATAATATCTGTTCCATTGAATCCTATTCCAAAATGATCACCAATTGGTAATTCTTTTTTAGCTTTTTCCGGATTGTCATGAAAATATTGAAGGAGTAAAGTTTTCTTTTCTCTGACAAATCATTTTATTGTTTCATATGCTTTTGCATAATTTTCTCTGAAACGACCAACTGTTGTCCTTATATTTTCCTCCGTAGCAGTCCTATACCATGCAATATCACTGTCAAGCATAGCTGTCACATCTAGATCGTCTCATGGATTAATTATAGTTCATATTTCATCCATTTTATCAAATATTGGCTTCATTTCATGAGAAGCGTTGTCTATTTTTTCACTTTCTGGTAAAAATCATTCATACTCTCCGGGGTCTGTTCATTCATATCAATCAGGGCTTGCTGATTGTTTATTCTGACTTTCTGCTACTGCACTTGAGATAAGAGGTGCTGCTATTAATCCTATTATTGAAATACCACGTAATCGTTTTGATCGTAATAATTTACTTGTTTGTGGCGAGGAGAGTCTTTTATTTATTTCTTTGAGAGAATCGGTGAGTCTATTTTTTTGAGCAATAACTGATTTTTCTGCATTTTCGACAGAATCAGTTTTTATTTCAACTATTGGATGTATGCCTTTGCTGATTCAGGTTCAGTCATGCGTACTCAGTGTCGCAGTACCTTCAAAAACTCATCGTCTCAGTTTTGAAAGTCTTGATTGTTCGTGTCTGACTTTTTCTAGATGCGATTCTGCAAGAGTTGTGTTTCATTTTTTCTCAGCAACCTTTGCTAATCTGACATGTCTTCTTATGATCTCTAGATCGGCCAATGCTTGATAGTGTTTCCTCATAGCATTCATATCTCCCTGAATTGAGAGAGGCAGAAGTTTCCAACTTTTTAAGCGATATTTACCCTCCATTAAATAGGATGTTTTAATTATTTTTTCATTTTTCCACATATCAATAAAACTATGCCATTTTTGTTTTCCATTTTGGAATTCTCTAAATATATAGTTACCTAATTGTACTTGTTTTCATCCATAGAGATATTGAGGGCTTTCTAGGACAGCTCCGAGTATTCCAAATCTTCCTCCTGTGATGAGTTTTGTAGCCGAACCTAGAACAATCATAGGAGTGAGTCCATCCACAGTTTCTACCACGAGTTCTTGCGTTGTTATTTTACCTTGTATACGATCGAGAGCATTTTTACCAAAAACAAACGGTATCGTCATACTCATAGCGACTCCATCCCAGAGAACCCATTTTCCTGCCATATAAAACATTGTTCCGCCTCTATTGATCCATTTTTCGATTGCAGAAGCACCTTCTTTTGGATTATTTTTTTCCATTGCTTCTCGAAACTCCATTGCTTCATCTCTCAATCTTCATACAAATCATTCTGCAAATCCAGATGTTACCATTCATAATCCTCCATCTCGATTTATCGGGAGTTTTCTAGAAATGTGATATTGAGTATTTATGTCTGCCAGAGGACCTGCACAGAGAAAGTCTGAATCCAACACTATTCACCCCTCTAAGATGCTCCATCGTATGACATCTTTTTTCTGGCTGTGAATTCGTACTCTGGTATTTGTTGTTAAGGAAATTAGTGTACCCATATCATCTGGACTTATTCTATATCCATCTTGGCATTTTTTGAGATATTCTTCGATTTTCTCTGTGAGTTTTTTCTCTTGATCGTTTGGATTTTTGAGATTTGTTTTGAGTCATTTGAGACACCATGCAAATCACCGTATTGTTGTATCTTGTATGACTTTTTCTCTTTCTGGAGCTACGAGATCTTTTCCAATTGTTTCTAGTTTTTCCCATACTGTCTTTTTTGCTTTCGTTATTTCTTCAGTCCTTTTTTCCGTATCAACTAATAATCCTGCTACTGTGGTACTTGATTCGCTGACATAATTGATTGAGTCCTCACTAATTCATTTTTCGGTCAATTCTTTTTTTACTTCGGGATTATCACATATATCTTTTATATAACTTTCAAATTCATCATTACTTTCTGGCACAAGTATAGTATGACCAGCAAAAACTGTGAGATTCTGTACTCATCAGATGAGAAAAAGAGTGGCAAGAAAATTCTTCCCAACGAGTCATAAAATTAAACCAGCCATTTTGATACTTGATGTTCCTGCGGCCCATTCAAGTTGTCGAATCGCAGGTACAGATATAGCTCATGCCACCAAAAGTGGCCCTATTTGATCACTCCATTTTTCAAAATCATAACGGAGATCATTTATTTCCTCCATAAGAGGACTGAGTTTTTGTTCCAGCGTCATCATCCCTTCTGGCACTTCTTTTTCGTGTGCATCGAGATATGCGTCGAGTGTAGAGCCGTTGAGGACAGATCATGTACCAACAAAGATATTCCGTAACATCCCCCGCATATTATCTCCAAGAGAATCACAGAGTTCTATAGCATGCTCAAAATAATTCTTTTGTGCATCTCATCCTTCGGGTATTGGTCAGAGTTTTTCCTGTATTTCTGGTTTTTCGATAAATACTGAAAGAATAGCTACACCAGAAAGTAAGAATCCAGGTACCCCAAACATTCTGAGTGCACGATTTTGTGCACACTTTGTGAGGAAATTTTTCCCACTTATTGGACCGATTTTTGAGCGTAGAGATTCGGGTATTTTACTCATGAAACCTCATAAAAGCGTCGATCATACTACTGCTTTACAGAGAATTCCACCATCACCTTTCTCCTCAACTCACTCGCCTCATTCTTTGACTTCTTCTCTTCAATCAACTTTCTCCTGTATTCCAGCTAACGCTTCTTTGCCCCATTTTTTTGTTGCTGCTACAGGATCATTTATAAAATCTTGTTCCATTACTGCGAGCTCTATTTCTTTATCATATTTTCATTTTTGGAACCAGTTAAGAACTTTATAGCCCCATATTTTAATAGAAAGAAAAAATGCAGTTGCTGTTGCACCTATACCAGCTATCCATTTTGCTGGTCCAGAGAGTTTTTTCAGATCTTCTGCTTTTTTTGCTAATGCCTCGATTTTTTCTTTTGCTGGTCCTGTAATTTTTTCTCATAGTTCTTTTGCTTCAGTTTGTATTTTTTCACTTGCTGCGACTATTCTTTCCTTGAGTCCTTTTTGCTCTCCTCTCGCATCTTCAGTTACCTTTCTCATCTTTTCTATTTTTCCATTGAGAAGTTCTCTCACTATACCAATTGGTGGTAGTTTTTCTCGTGTTATGAGTTTATTCCACTCACTTTCTGTGAATACTATTTCTTCGCTTTTATCTCTTTCTAACAAAGCATCATTAATTGTTTTTTCGAGTTCTTTAAATCTTTCTTCTGTCACTTCTCCTTCTGCCACTTTTGATTCAAGTTCTGTTCGTAATGCTTCGAGAGTACCACGGAAAGCTATCTTTATTGGAGGTAGCATTGGTTCTATTTCTGCGATGGATTTTGCCATAAAAGAGGGGATAGGTGATTATCCCTATCAAAATAGCATATTTTTGGCTCAAAAGCAAAGATTATGGTCTTTTTTTTAGAGAACAGATCTCTCTATAACCACTATTTCTCCTACAGTTTTGCTCTCATCATTGGTACCATTTTTTTGCTGCTCTCTCCAAATAGTATTGAAAAGCATTCTCAAATAGAGACGACCTTCATCTGTTATTATCCAGTTGGATACACCAAGTATCTTTGCTTGATTGACAGAATAATTTGGTGACTTGTTTATTCCGCTTACATCGATTTTTCCTGTGAAAAAGTTACTCATATTTGTTACTGGATTCGATATTGTTGCTCACGGTACATCTTCATTGAAAATATGGAGAATATCGCCCATGGGGACATCTTGCATGCGTTTCCTGTACTCGATATATGTCGCAAACATTCTCCTGTCTTTTATATCACCAGTGATTCCTTGCAGAGCATTATTGAAAAAGTTTTCTTCATTATCGACATATTTTCATATTTCTCATACCGTCTTTCATTTTTCATCTTGTGCTTCAAATGAATCACCCTGAACGATTTGATTACTACGCCAGATCTCCTCTACCATATTTTTGAGATGTTCTTTTTCTTCTGGATTTTTTCTCTCAAAATCCTGCACAAATGTTTTTACACGTACTAATTCCTCATCAGATGTTTGTAGGTTTTCCAAATCTCGACCACCAGGATGCAGAGCGACCATGAGATCACCAATAGCAAAGCCACCTTTATCTTTCGGTTTAGTTAATTCAGGGACTGATTCAAGGATTTTTACCCAGCTTTTTCCATCATTCCATTGCGCTTGCCATTCTTTGAGTTTGTTTATTTTTTTCTCTGCTGTTTTTGGCGTTCGTTCTGGCTCTTTTACTTGTCAGAGTGCTTGTTTCTTCAGTTCAGTTCCGAGAGTATCTTTGTATGCTTTATAACCTAATCATATCAGACCCACAAGAGCGAGACCTCCAAAAAATTTTCTCACTCCTGCTAGAAATCACTTATCCTCCTTTACAGTAAGTTTCAAAATTATATATATGAGTCATGGTACAGCGAGCAGTGGCGCCATTTGGTTCAGTCAAGCCCAAGGGTCATGCACAAAATTTGCTACAGCTTCTCTGGGCCCAACGGCGTTTCCTGATCAAATCGCATTATCAAAATATTTTCTCTGATCATCATCAGCATTTTTTATCACATCATTGTGTACCGCATAGGTGAGAGAGAGAAATGTTTTTTCCCATGCTTCGAGATTACTTTTTGCTATTTCTTCACTTCGAGAAGGATTATTTGGATCTTTTGGTACTTCTCCATCGAGTTTTGTGGATAAGTTTCTGAGAATATTTTCATTTGGCATTGCTGATTTTTTTCTGAGTTCCTGGAGACGCATGTTGCGACTGTTAGCGAGGATTCATCGAGTGAGTTCTACAGGATTTTGATGGACATTTTCTGTTCAAAAGAGCGTATTGAGTGTCTCTGTCCACTCGACATCACCCGCTCTTTGTGTATCTTGTTCGGTAGGACCCAGTGTATTCATCTTTGATGCATTTGTTTCGACGGTAAAGGTGCCATCATTTGCAAAGAGTATATAGCGTCATCGATCGAAGAGGTGCACATGTAAGAGCGAACCCAATATCAGTTCTTGAGCAGGAAGAGAATAATTATGCTCATTCATCTTATCACGTATGGTAAAAAATGTATCCTGAAAAATTCTGGGATTTCATATATCTGTATCGAGTTTGAGTACTTCTGTGATCTCTTCGAGTGTCGGTGCTGGTACATCTTTTTCTGTTTTCCCTTCGATCACTCCTGTACTCAGTACAAAACGGCTCAACTCTGATTCTGTGAGGTTTTTTCTCTGTCACTGTTCGAATTCACGTGTCGCATTCAATCTCACAGCATCGGTTAAGATTCCTTTTTCTTTTTCATGACGGTATATCTGTCTGTAGATTTGCATTTCTGGGTCAGGAATAATGGGTATTGCACCACCAATATATCATTCATGAAGCCAATTTAGTACTTCACGATCATTGGTACGGCTACTACTTTGTGATACTCCATCTGTTGTTGCCCTGATTGGTGGTATGTTTGTTCTTCCCCGAGCATCACCATATATATTTACATAAAATACTTCATTCCGAGCTTTTGGATTCTCTGTCATAAAGTCGGCAAGCTCACTGACTGAATTTGCATCTGGTATAAAAGACCATGCATTGTTATCTGTATTCCTTTTAGCTTGAATGTTGACTGATTTTTGCTTCATCTCATCCTCCAACTCTCGGTGTTCTGGGTTTGGAGGAGGAAGAGGGGGGGCATTCCTCGGTATTTCATAATATGTAGGATTGTGAACCATGGTTTAATTTATTATGGGTGTGCGGGGGTACTATCTTCCGCTCATTCTCTTCTTCACCAGATTCTTCGGTATATGCCGTAGCCAAGCACTCCTGCTCCAGCAGCAGCCCAACCTATTGGACCAGTCACGAGAGACAGTCCTGCGAGGTTTGCCATCACAGCTGTCGTAGCGAGACCAGTAGCGGCTCCAGTGATGAGATACGGTGCTGATGCTTTGAGTGCTTTTCCGACAAAGCTTGGATGCTTAGGATGAGCAGCTCCACCTTCAGCTGGATGAGCAGCTCCACCACTTTCTCCTGCAGTCGCTGGATGTGCTCCAGGCGCTGGATGATGTGCTCAGGGTGTCGCGCGTCATGCTTCGTCATGGTCGTGAGATGGGTGATTCATGGCTTCAGCATAAGCATTGTATTGTTCCATATATCGTCTGAGCGCATTGTAGAGTCATACTCTTGATGCAGCTGTAACTCGAGTTGGTCTCCCTAAAATTCGATTTCGTCATGGTAAAACTGGTACCTCAGCGAACCATCCCAATCATCTCAAACCTCGTTTTGGATGTCAGATCTCGTAAGGTCTTTGATGAGGGTCTCCTGGAAATGTATAGTACCTCTGGTATGTAGTGTAGGGGTATACATTGTAGGGTACTCCAGGCGTCCTTCTTAGATTGATACAATGCATAAATGCTGGTTCGGTGATTCTGAGATTTTCTGGAACTTGATGGGGGTCATGTGCAATATGTATGACAAGTGGATACGTTTGTACTGGTTGTGTCGGATCTCTCGGATTTGAAAACTCTACTGTGAGATTTCTGGCACCGTGATGTCATACATCAAGACTAGTGAGACTTATATGATCACCACCACCATGAGCAGCTCATAAAATAACTGGATTCGGCAATCCTTCTCAACTTATCTTAATTCTACAACCTGGTGTAGCATTAGTCATTTCAATGGTGGGGTCGACTATGCCAATTGGAATATTATTGGGGTTATATATTTGTGGGTGTGCAAGAACGCCAGGTGGTGTTGGTGGTCAAAAAGTAGGAGTATTGTATATCAAAGGTACTGAGAGAGTGTTTGTTACATTAATTGTAAATGGTTCATCATGAAAAGCGCCAGCACGAATGGTTCTTAATCTGAAATTTACAGGTCACATGGCACTCAATGCAATTTGAGGTATTGTTATTGAGAAATTTCAGTTTACGTTGTTCATCACAGTAGGCATTAGTATTGTTCATGTATTATCTGTTATACAGATTGTATCACCAGGGTTTCTTACTCGACCAGTTATCCTGGTAGTTGCACTGTTAAGTGCTACGTCAGTAGGAAATGGATCATGTTCGCATCCAGTATTTTCTGGAACCACATTGACTGGTACAGAAATAGCATTGCTTTGTCTTGGTGGAGTCCCTGGTGCTTGCATCAAAACAGAAATATATTGTGTCCCAGTAGTACCAGCGGGAATAGCAATATTTGGAATAGGGAAAGCTCCTGCAGCAGTTGTTGTGATTGTATAATTATTCAGTCACAATCATGGACAATTACAGACCAATTCTCCTCATGCAACAGCATTATCTATGTTAAATGTGACAGTATTTCCCGCAGTGGTATTTATCGGTCCTCAAGTATAAATAGGAGTTGTGATAGGAAGAGGTGCAGCTGTGACTTCTACTGTACAAGTCGTATTTGCAACTCAACCAGCAATTGAATTTCTTGTTCGAATACTAAAGTTATTTGTTCACACTGGCTGTGGTCCAAGCACTATCTCAAATGCTCATGTAGCAGGATTTATGGTATAGTACGGTACAGTAATAGGTCCTCAAAGACTTATATTATTTAGTAATATAGCTCACCCGGTATTATCTAATAATTCTAATGTATGATTTGGTCTAGCGAGGGTTCCTCTGATACGAGGGTTTTGTGCAGCGTTCACAGAAGGTGCTTGTAAATCAGATATAGCAGGAGGAATATCGGAAGGAGTGGCACTTATAACCTCAATCTGACATGGGAAATTAGCAGGAGTTCATCCTGTTACGTTTTCTGATCGTAAGCTATATCGCATTGTTTGCGGTGTGCCGATAGGGGCGAGTACGATTTCAAAAGTACCATTTGGATTAATAAATCTGTACGGTATTCATGTAACTCATGCATTTCCATTGTTCAGAGTTATTTCACCTCAAGTAGTAGTCTCAAACAGACGAATGTTGTGGTTTGGTGAGGCAAGTCTTCCAGTAATATGGGGGTTTCTTGTTGTATTTACTTGAGGTGTGTTTACTTCTGTAATAGCTGGAAGAGGATCTTTTTGGATATTTACTGTGATAGTTGTCTCTGTGTAAATACGAGTTGTGGGATTAATAGATCTCACAGTGAGAGCTTGAAGACCGTTTGGCAAATTGGCAAATTCAGCATCAGTAAAATTTACTGCCATGGCAGCATTTCATGTTGATGGTATGTTTTTGATACGAGTTCAATTGTGATAAATCTCTACTGACTGATTGTCTGGATTACCAGCAGATGAGACTTTTGTTCCAGTAATTGTCATATCACTTGTTTGTCGAATCACTGGAGGTGTAGCTGGGATGTATACTCCTCCAGAAACAGTATTTACGATTGATGGATCGGGCAGGTCCAGTCTAAGTTTTATATTAAACATATTATCTATATACGCTCTCATCAAAATCAACACTCTACTCGATGCAATGACATCCAATTGTGTTAAATACGATCGATATGTTCTCTCCAGATTGGTAATGGTCGCTATCGAATTATCCTTGCTTGTGAGTTCTTGCTCAATTCGTGCAAAATTATTTGTCAGTGTTCCTACTTGTCCTGTTGTGATATTTTTGATACCGTGGAGGTATGTGAGTCTATCTTGAAATGTAACTCATGTAGTTCAAACATGTCTTGTATCTCTCGCACTGTCTTGGATATAGACATCCCCCATGACATCTCAAGCGACCATTACTTCTTCTACTAAGTTTGCTGTTCATGTCTGGACCTCAAAAGGAGTGCCTGTTATTGATTTTGAAGCATTAAATTCTGTTATTTTTTGTTGAGCGATTGTATTTGCTTGAGCTAAGTTGACCATAATTATATATTAGGATTTTAATATGCTTGACTATTAGGTGCTCAGGTAAGCATAGGTTCTAATTTGTGTAGGTCTAACGGGCTTACTTTTCTTATATCAATTGTTTCTTCACCTACATTTAAATAGTCTAATACTGTTTCTTGTTTTATGATATATTTTGTTATTTCATTGATTCTTATAGGATTTCTAGGGATAAAATCATCTTGTTTCTTTATTATTCATTTCTCATCACGTGTAATTCTTATGAATTTATTTAAATCAGTTTCATATTTATATATTTTTCCATCTTCTAATATAACATAGTTTCATATTGCCGGGAGTCTTTCCCCCATGATATCTCGTAACGATTCTGTGATGAGATCTTCGGATATATATATCCATCATTGGTTATCGCTGACATCTCTGGTTTCAATACAGCGGAGGGCATCAGAGTAACTTATACCTCGTGCTCACTCTGGTATTTCTCAGACTTTTATATCCTTTTCGCTTCCAAATCTTCCTAATTGTCCACCGACATACTTCATTTCTCGATATTTAGAAGTAGGCGGGTCATACTGAAAGAGCTTACCCTCAATGTATAGGAGCGTTTCGCTAGCTTGTGGATCAAGAGGTGGTGTATATGTTATTACTTCCGTTGATGCTTCCAATCCCGTTGCTAGTGTTGCGGGGGTTGATCCGATAACTGCTCAAGCAGCTTCAGGAGGAACAACGGTCTCTACTGCTGCATCCAGTTCTGCTTGTGCTCTTTGTCTGTAATTCTCGGTCTCTTCGTCAGATGGAAGATGAAATGGATCTGTTGTTTCAAAGAGAGCTATGAGTTTGTCTCGAGGAGACATATCTCGCTTTTCCTCATCCTCACTATCTGTGAGAAATTTTCCTCGAAGGACCATCATAGTATCTTTATTGACACCTTTTCGTGGTTTACTCAGTATTTCTGGATCTCCACTCAATATATAGGAGAGGGAAGTCCGTATAAATTCCATCGGTATTCATGCTGTTTCTACCATTTTTACGAGTTCTTCTTCTTTTTCTTTATCGCCTTCTGGTCACTTGAGTGACTGGAGTCATTCTGCTGATGTGTATGGAGTGAGTGCTGATAGGAGGGCTTGTGCTTTTTGTTTCATCAGGAAATCTGTGTATCATTCTATTTTTGCCTCTTCATTTCGAGTATCAATACCAAGCATTTTTTTCAGATTCATGAGCATTTCTCAGAAGAATTTTCCAATCCATTTTCCAATATCGAGTTTTTGTGGTGCAACTGTCTCAAAAGCTTCTTTTTCTGAATCAAGTGTGAGATATGCGAGTGCTGCTGCTCGAGTAGGATCTGTTTCTTCTGTGATTGGAGGGATTGCTGGAGTTAATTCTGTTGGTGCTTTTGCAGGTGTTGCTACTGTTTCTGTATATTCTATTTTTCCAGTTGTATCCACTTTCAATTCTCAGAGTTCAGTATCTGTGTCTACTATTGCAGCTTTGAGCTCATTTATTTCCGTCCTGGATATACTTTTTATTTTTGATTTTTCGGTTTCAAAAAACGTTTTTACACTATTCCACTCACTGTGTTCTCCTGTTGTTTTAGTATCTTCGACAGCGAGCTCTTTCTTGAGCTTTTCTAGTTCTCGAGCTGTATTTGACGGAACATCGTTAAAAATAAGTTCGGGTGTTTCGGGTCATGTTAGAGGTTCTCAAGTAGCCATAATTTTGTCTTATCCTCCTGAGCGTACCCCAGTTTTCCCTCTATTGCAAAGAAAACTCCCTTGAGCACGTGAGTGAATATATTGACAAATAAATTTAATATTCAAAATCTATAAGTCCACGAAATTTTTCTTCTGTTATCATACTTGGTTCACCAGGAGTTACCAGATCATCTTTGAACCATATTTGATTGTTTTCACAATAAAAAATATAGTGTCAGTTAATCGGTACGTGATTTGGTCGATTATCATTTGTCCATGCTATTTCAAGTGTTTTCGCTCTTTTTCGCTCAACTGTTGTGACACGATAGTTTATGGTGCCCAGGTTGTCAGGTATTTCAAAAACTGCTGTATCTTCCCTGTCCTCACCATCATTATCGACTCATTTTCTGAGGAAATCATAGACATTGGTAAATGCATTTCAGTCAAGCATTCACGGCTTTCCTGCCTCTTTTTTCATACTTTGAAAAAATGTTACTCCATTACTTATTGCTAACCCAGGAGGCACTGCTCCCAATTTTGCTTGGAGTCATTTTCCCCTATTTCCACAACTTGCCATCGTCATAGCTCACAAAAGACCATGAACAAGAGTTTTTCATAATTGAATGATACCCTGTAAATCCCTGTTTGGTTTTACAGAACGATGATTCCGATTCTCTCTTACTTCAGGATGAGTTATTTTTCACATCATATTGTATGTTTGAATGTATATTTTAGTAAATAATTGTATTTGTCAATTTTTACTTATTACATAACTTCTATTTGAGAGGGGGGTAATATGATCGATACTTGTTCTGAATTTATATGTATAAATATTGTTTTACCTCCTTCTTCATAAGCACCAACAGCTTGTCAGTGTTCAACGAGACCAACGGTGACGGCATGTTCGATACTTTTTATTTTTATTTTTACAACTTCCCCTCTTTTTTTACCTTTTACTTTTTTCCAGGCTTCAATATCTGGTTCTGGTTTGATCCATCAAAAAAATTTCCATACTCTCTTCATCTGAAAATATATGTCATAATATTTTTCAAGTATTTTCATTGCCTTTTTAATAGACTCATTTGCAGTAAACAAAACCACATTCGCTCTCCAAAAAGCGAGTGGGATTGGAAGAGCAGCTCATGCCAGAAATCATACTATTAGTCATGCTATGATTCCACCTAAAGCTCATAGAGCAAGTATCAGCCATATATTTTTTTCTACATTTCCAGCAATTTCTGGTCCTTTTTCATGTCTAATTCTCTGTAAAGCGCTTTCCATACTCCCAACTTCTTCTGGAAATTTTTCTCTGAGCCATACTTTTCATGCCTCTGTGACATCCCCTTTATCATCAAATAATTCTGGAGGCGAATCAATACCTTCCGGTAACTTTTCTATCATTTGTTTGTAACACTTCCTCAGCTCTGCGAGTTGTTTGAGGAGCGCTTGATTTTCTTTTTTGAGAGCTTCTGCTTGATTCTCTCGTAACTCTCTTTCTCTACTAGCACTGTCGGCATGTGCTTGACCGGTTGAAGTAAGTCATATTGCTCACAGTAACACAGCTGTTACCCTAGGCCCCACTTGCAAGTTTATTCTTCTTGGTTTATGTGATGGTCTCCCTGGAGAATGAGGGGGGATTTCTTTACCCATATCCTGTAAATTTATATTCTATACTCTGTTCAGCATCTTCTCATTCAGTTTTTATAAAAATATCATTTCCATCTTTTCTTATCCCTATGATACGACTTCATGTATTATTTGGTGGAATAGGGAGAATCATTTTTCAATCTCTAAATGCTATTTCATGGAGCATTATTCAAGTAAATTGGTCATGAGTATTTAGTACACCCATACTGTCATATATTTTTGTTTCTGTTATTTTCGCATCATCTTGATGTGTTTTTAAAAACTCTTTTATAGCTTCTTTTTGACCTACTGGTGCTAAATTACCCACTATTTCTTCGAGTTCTTGATTGCTGTTATGATAGGATTCAGGTTGAAAAGTGATAATACTTCTATCCCATAAGTTTGGATCATTTGGTGGTAATTCGAGAGAGAAAGTGAGTTCTTTTCCTCTTAGTTCAACTTTGTTTATTTCCGAGTCATAGTTAGTTTCTTGTCATTGTTTTTTAAGTCGTATTTTTCATTCCTGAGGAAGGAAAACTGTTTTTCCTAATTTTCATCAGTTATATTCTGGTACTACAAGGGATAAATCTCTCTCTATTTTTGATTGATCAGTTCTATATTCTGTTACTATGATATCAGGATTTTCATTGATAAAGGTGATAATCCGATTTCTTTCTGTGATATCTGTTGGTATGAGCCGTAAGAGCATAGCGCCTAGACCTGGATAGAGTCTTTCATTCAAAGTCAATGCCTCACTCGTTTCTGGAGTTCTAGGTGGTATAGGAGCTTCTGTTGATTGACTAGGAACAGGATTAGGGGCTTGTCCTGGTGCTGGAGTTATATTTGGTGCATGATCGGTTCTTGAAGGTGTAGCAGCTTGTGGTAGAGTATGTTGAGGTCTACTTGTTCTATTTGGAGCAGGATTTGGAACTGGAGAAACAGCTCTTTGTGGACTTTTTGAAGCAGATTTAGTCACAACAGTTGAGAAATCCAAACGTATATATTCTGCTGAGACATAGCCCTCTGTTTCTCAGAAGAGTCGTGATCATTTTCCTGCTTTGATGATTTTTACTTTATACCAGAGATGTTCTTTGTTTGGATCTTCTTCCGTGGTGAGATATGTTGCATCGAGTATTTCCAATTCTGTTCCTTCCCCTAGAGCACCGATTTCTCACAGAACATGCTTTTCATTCTTATGCTTGATTTTACGGAGACGGAGAGTCTTCACTGTATCATTTTTTTCTGTTCACTGTACATTTACAATTACTTTCTTTCAGGCAGTAATTTCACTGAGAATCGCTGCTTTTTCTATTTCAGTTTTTGCGTCTCTTAACCTATCAGCAACACTGTCTGTGTTTGTACTTTCTTCAAACCGTCTGTTCGGTGTAGGGGAGAGTTGGTCTATTGTCATCATATGTATCCTACCCTATATTTTCATGCTTTGCAACTTTTGCATCGAGATTTCTTTGTTTGAAAATCTCTCTCTTTTCCTATACTTTCTCTATGCTAAAGTGAATCGATACAGATGCCCAGATACGAGCTATCATAACTTCCTACAAAAAATATAGTGAGGGTGGGGAAGAGGTGATCCTAAATGCCTATGAATATGCTCAAAAAGCGCATCTTGGTCGAGTCAGAAAATCAGGAGATCCCTATCTCACACATCCTGTGTGAGCCACGTCTGAACTCATGGAAATCCAGCCAGATTTGACGACTATTGTCGCGACACTCCTTCATGATGCTGTTTCAGATGGTTCTGGTACACTTCCCGAGATAGAAAAACTTTTCTGACCAGAGGTGAGTCGTATCATCGCAGCGCTCGATAAAATTGGCCATATCAAATATCGTGGTAATACGTCTACCGTGGAGCGTTTACAGCGGACTTTTATCGCGATGGCAGAGGATGTGAGAAGTATTTTCGTGAAATTTGCAGAACGTATCCATAATCTCCGAACTCTGCAGTACCATGAAAATCCAGAGACAGCCAATCGTATCGCGGATGAGTCTCTCTCTATCTATGCTCCTATTGCGGCTCGTCTCGGTCTCTATACGTTCAAAGAAACGATGGAGACGCTGGCGCTTCGTCAGCTCGATCTCGATGGGTATCTCCTCGTGACGGGAGAGCTCGCACACTACACGCTCGAACAAGATCAATTTCTCACGCAGTCAGTCCAGTGAGTGCGACAGATTTTACCACCACACTACCGTGAATCTGTCTCCTATCGTATCAAAAAACCTTATTCTCTCTATCGTAAACTCAAGCAATCAAATCTCAAGAGTATTCGAGAAATCTATGATGTATTTGCTCTCCGTATCATCGTCGATGATATCGCAGATTGCTACAGTGTGCTCGGTGTTATTCATGGCGGATTTACACCACTTCCAGGCCGATTCAAAGATTTCATCGCTGTCCCAAAAGCCAATGGATACCAGAGTCTCCATACCACCGTACTGGGATTTCAGGGCTACAAACAACCCATAGAGATACAGATTCGTACCAGACAAATGGATGAAGATGCAGAACGGGGGACTGCTTCCCATGTCCTCTATAAGATGCAATGAGATGGTGCTTCAATAAAAAATACGTATCAAGACCTCGTCCAGGTGACGATGGATACACTTCTCAGTCAGGAATCTCTCTTGGGACAAAAAATCCTCTTCCCAACGCTCTTTGTTTTCTCACCAAAAGGGGATGTCTTTGAATTGCCTCATAAATCTACTCCAGTTGATTTTGCCTATGCTGTACATACGAACGTGGGATATCATACTGTCGGTGCTCGTGTGAATGGGAGGATTACTACTCTCGATGCATATTTGCACAATGGGGATGTCGTGGAGATTATTACGAGTCCTCAAGCCCATCCTGTCGAACAATGGATGGATTTCGTCGTTTCTACCAAAGCAAAATCACAGATTGGTGTCGAGATCAAGCGTCTCTCGTGAGACCGAGCACGGATTGTTGACCGGGGCAAACACCTTCTTTTTGATACTTTCAAGCAGGCTGAAATTCCTCTGAAAGATGACCTTTCCAATTTTTCTCAGTATTGTGGAAGTGTTCTCGATACTAAAAAACAAGAAGAACTTTTTTATCATCTCGGACTCGGTATTCGTCGTGCGTCCAGCTTTCTCCCACGTCGCAAAACACCTACGAAAGTCATCCACACAGTATCAGCTACACCTATTCATATCATCATAGGAGGTGAAAAACAGATACCACATCAGATAGCTCACTGTTGTCATCCAGAGTACCCGACGGATATCATCGCTGTTCTCCGTACTGGTGGGAAATGTATGATTCATGCGAAGCATTGTTCTGGTCTCACACGAGTCAATCCTGATCGTCTCCTTTCTGCGTATTGGCAAGTAGGAGGGAAAGGTAAGATTATTTCTTGTTCTCTTTTGTTTCATGATGGAGCCGATCTCGTCGGTCGGGTCACCAAAATACTCTATGATATGGGGGTCAATATTATCGATCTAGGCGTCATGCCACAAGAAGATCATACGACTCGTATCCGTGCTTCTCTGGAAATATCGGAGGATGATGGGTCTTTTTTGGATCGTTTTTCTCACCGTCTTCGCCTCTCTCTTCCAGAATTTTTGACCAGTGAGGATGATTTTTTTGACAAGAAGAAATAATCTATACAATTCAGGTACTTATTTATCAGTATACGTCTTTTATGGTTAGGTTTTACGCAACAAAAAAAGAAGGGGAATCAAGCGATAAAATGCTTGTCAGATTCAAAAAACTCCTCTACGGTTCACGATTGATCACTGATCTCCGTGCGACTCGATACAATTTCAAAAATCCTACACGTCGCAAGGTTCGTGAGAAAGCTATCGTTTGTTCGAAATATCGCGAACTGACCGATGAATTATCATAAATTCTTCTGTATTTTCTAAAATCCCGGTTCAACCGGGATTTTTCTTGTCTCGAATCAAAAATAGCTATACTTCATATCATCCTTATTCTTATACTATGCTCCTTTTTTGAACCATCTGTCTCATCCTCGGTGCTGCCATACTCTTCAATCCTGCGATTCTGGGCTTTCTCGTAGGCCTTTTTCTCCTCATACTGGGTTCTTGGATTATTCTGGGATGGTATAGGGTCAATGCAGTGCTCGAAAAAACCTATTCTGTTGGTAAATACAACATAGTGTTCCAGAAAAAGTCTCCTAAAAAATAAGTACATGCACATAGTGTTTGCTTTCATCGCAGCAAGTTTCGGTCTTTTTCTTTGGATGTATATCGTCTCTTATATGATGTACAGTGGAGTAAAGCCAGAGTTTATAGAACGAGCTCGTATAGGTGTCCTCCGAGGTGCTGTCGTAGCATGATTTTTTCTCTTGTTTCAGTATATCCCGGGGCTTGGATATTTTATCCAGCGTGATTGGGTGATCTTTCCGGCGTTGTTTTTTATGATTTCTCTTCCATTTTCTTGGCATCATCTCGGCTTCTCTGCTCTGATACCTATCGTGATCTCAGTGTGTGCTTGGTTTTTTCTGTCCTTTTACAGTGATTTTTTTACGAGCATCGTGTGGTCTCCATTTCATGAAGAAATAGGGAAATGGTATCAATCTGTTACTATGGCATATCCTGCTGTCTTGAGTCCATTTGTGAGTCTCGGTTTTGCGACACTCGAGAATTTTCGTTATTATAGCTATGATATGTCCTGGACACAGATAGTAGGTCGTACACTCTTTTCACTTCCACTCCATATTTTTGTTGGACTTGTTGCCTTTTGGATATGTCTCAATTTTAGAATACGTGCTGTAGGTGTATGAGTGGGTATTATTGTTGCTATAGCGTGTCACACCCTCTATAATTGGTCTCTGGATGTCTCTATTCTGATAACACTCTTTCTCATTCTTCTCGGGTATATGTTTTATGGCTGGAGCTTAGAAAACGGGTGGTGGAAGAAATCTCTTCATGAGAAGGTAGAGGGTAGAAGGTAGATCTCCCGCAAAACGTTTAGAGATGACAATAAAAAATTCCATTCTATCTTCTATCTTCTGTTTTCTACCTTCTTTTTATACTTTCTTCAGTGCATCGATTTCACCCTGAATACGGTCAATTTCTTTTGTACTTGTTGTGTCTGTTGCTACCCAACGATTGTAGAGATCGATTGCAATTGCTTCTCGTGTTTTATCACCGAGGACACCTGCATTTGGAGAGGTGAGACTATCTATGACTTTGAGTTCGAGTTGGTACTTCGCTAGACCTGATTTAGTGAGTTCACCAAAGATAGCGGTGTCTTTTCGGTCGAGATAACCGACTTGTTTGAGGATTTTCTGGAGTGTACGAATCTCTGGATGGACCTGTCATACTTTTACCGTTGGGACTTTTTTCATCGTGTTTGTGAATTCAAGTTTCTTTTTGTCACGTGCTTTTGTGAGTATGTCTTTTGCTGCTTGGAGGTCAATTTCGAGACTCGCTATCTGTGTTTTTCTCTCCTCGTATGATTTGTAGGATTCAGCAAGTGTGCTTTTTGTGACTGGTCCATAGTAACCCGCTCCAGGGTCATCTTCGCCTGTGACTATCTTTTTCTCGAGCTGAAATGCATAGAGTGAATCGACGAGTCGCTTGTTATAGATACCATCGAGTTCGAATTTGAAATAGCCGAGGTCTTTGAGCTTGGTTTGTAAATCTCGGACATCACCTATTTCAGTTGTCGTCTGGTTTGGAGTGAGATTTGTGGAGGTAGGGGATGATGGAGAAGTTGTATCAGTTGTCGTATTTGTAGGTGTTTGAGGTGTATTCACAGTCGTGTTTACCACAGTTGTATTATTGGTTTTATTGAGCTCTCCTGAGAGAAGAGCTTTGAGCATAGAACGAGTTTTTGGCCCATACGTTCCTGCTCCATCGTCTGTTTTTTCCTTGACGATACCATTTGCTTTTTGAAAACGAAAAATAGCATCTGTGAGTGCGTCATTGTAAAGACCATTGATAACGCCTGAATATGTACCAAAACGGGTGAGGAGTTTCTGTACAGCTTTGATATTTTCACTTTTACTTCCTACTCCTATAGGCATCGTAAAGGGGTCAAATGCTATTGTAGTGCCTGAAGCGAGGGGGACTGTTTCATTGTTTGGATTTTTACAATCACTCGGTATAGCATCAAAAGAACTCGTGTCAGGAAGAGTCATATCAGTATCAAAATCTACATAGACAGTTTGTACACCAAAGTTAATGGCACGACAGAGAGCTTCTTGCCCTTTTCACATGTAGATATCGAGACGAGGAAGTTTCGATGCAGAATGTATAGCGCCTCCACGGTCGAGAATAGTTCCGTGAAAGTCGAGATTATAAGGACTTCATTTTATATTGATAGTTTGTTTGATATGAACACGAGTATTGTATGGCTTTTCACGTGGAGCAGCGACGACACCGATTCTGACTGGTTGTCCTGAAGCCGTCGTTTTACCTTCACCATTCATCTTTACCTCGTCTTCATAATTTCCATGAAGATAGAAATCTTGTCCTTCAAGGGGGGAGTAATAGGCAGACACGAGATAGTATGCTCCATCAGCATGAGTAGTTATAGGTACCAATTGAGATAAGAGAGCACAGAGAGCAATGATACTAGAGAGACGACGCATAAGAAAAAATTATGCCTCTATTGTATCCCTGGAGGTGATATGGCAACCAAAAAGTTATTGACATAAAAAACCTTATTAAGATACAAATTCCTGAAGCTTGCATGATTTTTTTTCAGGATACACTTTACTGTATGACATGATTCAATTATCGCTCTCGTGGGAATGTCGGTGAAGACCTCGCAGTTTCCTATCTCGAACATGCTGGTTATGAAGTGGTCGAGAGAAATGCTACTTTTCTGGGAGGAGAGCTCGATATTATCTGTACAAAAAATAAACTCTGGAGATTTGTGGAGGTCAAATACCGTGAAAGTACCATCTTTGGATATCCAGAAGATTCTATGACGCCAAAAAAAGTGAAGACACTCCTGAGGGCTATAGAATTTTATTGCTTGAAAAAAAATATTGATTATAGAGATATGCGGCTTGATTTTCTCTGAATTCTGAAGTTTCCAAACGGTGATTATGAGTATCGGTTGGTGGAAGACGTTAATTAAAATACAAAAGACAAAGTACAAAATACAAAATGTAGGATTGTAAAAATTAAAATCCCCGTAACATTTAATTACCGATATTTAACATTTAATTATTATTGTATGAAACTCTTCCTCGACACTGCTGATCTTGCACTGATCACAAAATATGCTGAACTGGGTATCGTGGATGGTATAACGACGAATCCTTCGATTATTGCAAAAGAAGGCGCAGACCAAGAAACTCGCATTCGTGAAATTGCAGAACTTATTCCATGACCAGTCAGTTGTGAAGTGACGACTCTGACCTCAGAGGAGATGATTGAGCAAGGTCGTCGATTTGCGTCCTGGGGGGAAAATATTTATGTGAAACTTCCGATTGTTCCAGAAGGAATTAAAGCACTGAAAGTATTGAGCGCAGAAGGAATCCCAACGAATATGACCCTGTGTTTTTCTGTGACACAGGCATGGGCTGTGGCAAAACTCGGTGCAACACTTGTGAGTCCATTTATAGGTCGACTCGATGATATTGGGGAAGATGGCGTGAAATTGATTGAAGATATTGTAAACCTCTATCGACTTCATGGCTATGAGACAGCTGTTCTCGCAGCGAGTATTCGTTCAGTCGAACATATTCAGAGAGTCGCACTTGTATGAGCTGATATCGTGACACTTCCTCCGAAACTCATCGATGAAATGATTCATCATGACCTCACTGACAAAGGGTTAGCGAAATTTATGGAGGACTTCGAAGCTTCAAAAAAGAAATAATAAATAAGAAAGAATAAAGGAGGATTTTTTTCATTCTTAATTCATAATTCCTCGTCGATAATGGTTTCCACTCTTGAATCTAAACTCCGTACGCTCTTTGATGTGCCAGATTCCGATATTCCTCCAGAGAAGAGAATTCAACATCTGGGAGCTTTTTGGCCGCACTGGAATTTGCATAAGAGAAAGTGTGATAAAACTGGGAAAGAAATTATTTCTGTTTTTCGTCCAGAATGTCCTTATCCTGTCTGGCACAAGGATGAATGGTACAAACATGCCAATCCTCCAAAAGCGGTTTTTGATTTTAGTGAGCCATTTTTTCCACAAGCAGAAAAGTTCTTCAAACAGTGTCCAATAGTACATATTACTGGTGCTCAAAATGAAAATTGTGAGTTTACAGATGATTGGTGGTTTAGTCGAGATTGTTATCTCTGCCATAGCTGATATCAAGATGAAGAATGTAGTTATGAATATCGATCAGTTCGGATGAAAAATTCCCAGTTCGGTGCTTTTTCTTTTGAATCTGAGCATTGTATTGACCTGATTAATTCATCTCATTGTTTTGGAATAGTTTACGGTTTGTATCTCAAAAATTGTCGTGATTCAGCATTTTGTTATGATTGTCGTCATTGTACTGATTGTTTATTTTGTTTTAATCTCAGAAATAAATCCTATTGTCTCTGAAATAAACAACTCTCAAAAGAAGAATATGAAAGGCAAAAAAAGCAGTTTGAGTATGCTTCAGTTTCTGGATATCAAAAGTGTCAGCAACTTTTTCAAAAAATGATGAGAGACATTGCATGGCATAAATCGCTCTACCATGATATGGCTGAAAACTGTTCTGGAAATTATATCGGAAATGCGAGTGATTGTGAAAATATTTTTTTCCTCCTTGATTGTAAGAATTGTTTTAATGTCGTACGGTGATCTGAAAATATTCATACAATCCTTGATGCCCTATGAATTCCAATGGGGGATGCTATATGTCATAGCGTACTGGTTCAACTTAATTGTTCCAATGTCCGTATGTCTTATCAGCTGACTGAATCCCGGTTTGTCGATTACTCTGCTTATTCCGCTCAACTTGAAAATTGCTTTTGATGCTGTGGTTTGGTACGTGCAAAAAATTGCGTTATGAATGCATCGTATTCAGCTCAAGAGTATTCTTCTCTCAAACAAAAAATGATCGATCATATGAAGTCGACTGGTGAATGGTGACAGTTTTTTCCTGGATCATTTGCACCCAATCCGTATGACGAGAGTTGGAGTAGTTTTTACTTTTTACTTTCCGAGTCGGAGCAGCGAGAACAGGGTTATTTTCACCTCCCAAATCCTGAGAAACATAATGCTTCCTATCTCACGATAGATCAGCTCCCTCAGACTCCACAAGAAGCCAACGAAGAGACGACGAAAAAAACCTTCTGGGATGATGTTGCTCAAAAACCATTTCAAATACTTCCTCAGGATATTAATCTATGCAGAGAATTGAAAGTCGCACTTCCACATAGTCACTACATGAGGAGAATTCAGGAAAATTTCCGATGGATGCCCTATAATGGTACACTTCGCACGACGAAATGTGCGAAATCAGGAAAGGAAATCCAGACCTCATGGCCAGCTGAATATGATGGGAGGATAGTGAGTGAGGAGGAGTATCTGAAGATAGTGGGGTAAGGAAGAAATTATTTGGTTTTCACTGGTGCATTCTCTCGCCCCAATAATGCATGTAACTCTTCACTTGATAGTTTTTCTGCGGGGCTATTGAGTCGCGTACTTAAGTATTCACAGATATGTGGTATGGAGAAAGTAAATAATCCTCTTTTCTCGTTAGCTGGGAATACCATCTGGGGATGCTTTGCTCTGTATTGATATAATCAGAATAATCGTTTCGTTCTTAATCAAATCTTTATGAATTCTTCCTCGAGATCTCCATAATTTAATTCTACTGTTTCTGTTCCACCCTGAGTACCGGCTTTATAGACAGCAAAGAGTAAAATATGTGCCATCGCATTTCAGCCCATTTTATCACAAAGTTCTCTATATAATTCTTCTCGAGGGTTTTCTGGTGGCGAAGTAAGCTCTCTTGATGTACTTGTTCGAATATGTTCCACCAAGTCACGTATTGGTCACTCCAGTTGCCCTCCTGATTCATGAGGAGATAAACCGAATGCTTTTATTACAAGACCTCGGATATCATCCTCTAATTTTGCAACATCTCGTTTTGAGATTTGTCAGTTTCCGTTTTGATGACCTGCGGAAGCTCGAGGAGTAGTAGTGGTGTTCATACTTTGAAATAATATCTAAATTTTTATAATTTCAATTATTAATTATAAATTATTCTTATACATCTATAATTAATGCTAAATTTTATATTTTGAAAAATTGTAAAATTTTATCTTTCCCTTGCGAAGAATTTCACATGGATATAATACTTGTATGACTACTTTCCCAATCACCTCAGATATTCTTGAGCTTCAAAAAATAGCTCATCAGCTTCGTCTCGATGTCCTCGAGATGCTCCACCTCGCTGGTTCTGGGCATATAGGATGACCATTTGGTATGGCGGATATTTTTGCGGCACTGTATTTCTCATTTCTCAAAACCACACCAGAGAGTCCCTCTGATCCGGATCGGGACTATTGTCTCCTCTCAAATGGACATATTTGTCCGATTTATTATGCAGCCCTCGGTCGTCGTGGTTTTTTCCCTATTGAAGAATTTCAGCACCTACGAAAGATAGATTCACTCCTTCAAGGGCATCCAAAGCTTTCAATTCCTGGAGTGGAGAATTCATCAGGTCCGCTGGGTCATGGGTTGTCGCAGGCGGTGGGGATAGCACTCGCTTTACAATGAGATAAAAGAGAAAAGATAAAAGAGAAAAATGAAGGAAATTTATCTAACAAGCAACGAGTTGTCTGTTGTATGTCAGATGGTGAGCATCAGGAAGGTCAGACATGGGAAGCAGTGATGTCAGCGCATAAATGGAAACTCGATAATCTCATCGCAATCATGGACTGCAACGGTCTTCAAATCGAATGAAAAACGGATGAGATCATGCCTCTCTGAAATCTCGCAGAAAAATATCGTGCTTTTGGTTGGGATGTTCGGGAGATTGATGGACATGATTTCACACAAATTCTTGAGGCACTTCAATGGGCAGACAATTGTACACATCCTGCGATGATCGTCGCTCATACAACGCTCGGAAAATGAGTATCGTTTATGGAGAATAATTGGGGATATCATGACTGGGCAGGGAAACCAGGGGATTATGAGAAAGCATTAGCCGAACTCAATACTAAGAGCTAAAAAACTAAATACCAAGAAAGGATTGAGTTATTTCTCCAGTGATTTCCAGAGTCCTTCAAACATAGTTCTTTGTAGATTTGTGAGAATAGTATTTTGCACTTCGAGAAGTTGCATAGTATCTGCGTAGGAGATCAGAAAAAATCTGTCTTCAAAAAATATACTATCAGCTTGCGTGCTTTTTGGGATGAGGCGTACTTCATAATTCTTTGACCTTATTTCTCTACGATATGTACGAGCGAGAGGACAATCGACAAAGATTTCGTATGCCTTTTTATTTTTAGCGACTATTTCTCGACCTATATCCCATACTACTTTTTCGAGATCATCGTGAGAATGAGTTTTTTCAAACACAGAAACATCAAAAAAGGAATACCACCCTGGAGCATCAAAGAGTGAGTCATAGAGCTTTCTTACTGCTTCTTTGCCTGTGAAGAGTCGTATCTTTGGGAGTTCTGTACGTTTTGATTCAAGTGCCCGAAGCTCTGGTATGCTCTCACGGAAAAATTGAATTTTATTTCACATTTGCCGATGCTTCTGGAGAAATACTTCAGTGAGATCTTCTGGATCGACAGCACTAAACTGTATAACACCATTGCGACTCGATTGTGAGATATATCCTTCTTTTACGAGATTCTCGAGGATGAGATAGGTAGTCGGTCGCTTTATAGCAGCTCTTTCTGCTATGATAGATGCTGGACTCGGTCCGAGTGCGAGACAAGTGAGATAGATTTTTTCTTCTTTTGGTTCTAGTCCGAAATCACGAAAATACGATTGCATACTTATTGTTGTCAGAATACTATGACAGAATATATTATACTGTTTTTATCTTAAATATGCAATTATTAGAAGTATAAAAAATAATTATATTGATATTGTCAATAGATATAATACTATGGGTTTGTATTATTTTTTATATGTATAAAATCTCTTGTATATGGTACCTTCTTCAGAAAAAATCGTCGAAACAAAAAAGTGTCTTCTCTCGTGAAAAGAATTTTTTGTAACCGATAAAGACCTTGAATTTTACGATAAGGTTTCTCCTGTATTTGCCGGAAAAAAATATGTCCTACCCAGTCCAAAGCTTTCACCAGAAGAACGTATGAGGAGACGTCTTGCATGGAGAAATACTCGATGAATGTCTATATCTAGTACAGCACGATGATTTTCGATGTTCAATGATGCTCTTGGATATACCTCGTATCAACCAAAAAAATATTGGTCTGATGACTGGACGCCTTTTGATTATCAGGGAAGTTTTGATTTTTCAGAGTCCGCTTTTACACAGTTTCATAGCTTCGATAAAAACGTTCCAAAATTAGCTCGCTCCATGCTTCTCGAAGAAAATTGTGACTACGTCAATCAGGCATGACATGTGAAGGATTGTTACTGGATTTTTGAAGGTGAGGATTCTGAGAAGTGCTACTTTGGTGAAGACTGTCGATACACCAAATATTCGCTTGATTTTCTGGGTTCTCATTACTGTGAATTTTGTTATGAGATACTTGATTGTGTTCGCTGCAATAAGCTCTTTTATAGTAGGGATTGTGCGGACTGCAGAGATTCGTATTTTCTCTCTTCGTGTTTTGATTGCACTCACTGTTTTGGGTGTATCAATCTCTCAAAAAAAGAATTCTGTTTTTTCAATGAACAACTCACAAAAGAAGTGTATTTTCAGAGACTCTCTGAGCTGTCTCTTGAGCGACATTTGTCTGCTATCAAGGCAAAAGTGCATGCTTTTTTTGGGACACATTTTTTTCGTGAACATCAAAATAAAAAATCAGAAAATGCTCTCGGTAATAAGATTTTTGAATCTCAAAACGTCTATAATTCCTTTGATATAGTCGGATGAAAAGATATTCACTACTGCGATACGATAAAGTGACCGATTCATGATTGCTGGGACGTGAGTAGTTTTGGTATCAATTCTTCGTATTGTTTTGAATCAGTAACTATAGGACACTTTGCAAATAATGTGAATTTTTGTTCAGAGTGTTGGGAAAATGTGACGAATTTATGGTATTGTCTCTACTGTAATAAGGGTATCAAAGATTGTTTTCTCTGTACGGGTCTCAAGCAAAAAGCTGAGCACTGTATCATGAACAAACCCTACTCCGCCCAAGAATACGAAACACTCTGCTGAAAAATCATCGACCATATGAGAAGTACAGGTGAGTGGTGAGAATTCTTCCCACACGAACTCTCTCCTTTTGGGTATAATGAAACAGTAGCACAGGAATACTTTCCGATGACCAAAGAGCAAGTGAAATCAAAATGATGGAACTGGTATGATGCTCCTGAAAAAGTATTTGAAGGAACACCGCTGTTACCTCTCCCTATATCTGAGTACGATGAAAGAACTGTCTGATTTGATAAAGCCCAGAAGAATATTGATTCTCTTCTCAGCTGAATTATTCTCTGTGAAGTGACCAAGAAACCATTTAAGATTATCAAACAAGAACTTGCATTCTACATCGAAAACAAACTTCCTATTCCCACAAAGCATCCAGACCAAAGACATAAAGAGCGAATGGACACGAGAAACCCAAGAACGCTCTATGAGAGAATTTGCTCTGAATGTCAGAAAGACATCACCACTACCTACTCTCCAGACAGACCAGAGAAAGTCGTATGTGAGGATTGCTACCGGAAATTAGTGTATTAATTTTCGAGTACATATACAAAATGGGGGATTCTGTTTCCGTCATTCCAGCCAAGTCAGCATAATGCCTAAATTCTAAAATTTGCGGACGCGAGGTGGAATCTTATAATTTGAATAGAAATTCCACATCTCGGCTATTGTATACTTTATTTTTGCGCCTCGTCTGGAATGACGAACAAATTATGAAAAACATCTTCCTCTATCTATTACCTATTATCCTTTACCTATTATCTTCGACGGTTTTTTCCTACACCCCTTCTTCTGATACTCTTCATCTGGCAGAGAAATTACAAGGACAACTGACTCACTTATTCTCCAGGATGTCATCTAGTGAACAAAAAATGGCTTTAGTGAAGATAGATGCTCGTGTGACATTGCTTCAAAATAATCTTATAGGTCTCACTGATACAAAATCTCTCGAACGACTTTCACTGATTCAATATCTCGCTCGCCGTATTCCTGGTGTATGATCATTTGATACAAAAGATGTGATCTATGATGAACTAGCTTCAGTGATCTGGACACATGCATCGAAATGATTCGATATCCTCTATCGTCCCTATGAGACCCCAAGTGTTCAGCAGAGTGATCCAGACAAAAAATATCGTACACTTTTGAATGGTGGATATTTCAATCGTGTTGATGGATCTCTCTATCACGCAGGTATGCTCTCACTTAATGGAGAAAGACAGACTCCTTGATCCTTTGATGATCCACAGATTACCCATTTTGTTTGCGTTGATTCACGAGGTATGGTGACGTTTATACCCAATGCTTTTTTTCTCGATTCTTTGCTTCAAACTTGTGCCAAGCTCTTTCAATGAGGGCCACTCCTCTATGCTCGCAACAGTGATACTATCCAGGAAGATCTACGACCAAATTCCTATATTGGGCGAGCTCATAAGAGGACGGTGATGGTGGTATTTGATACCAAAATCTCCCTGTCCGCTGGTGCGGACATCCCTCTTCAAGAAGAGGGTAAAAAACAGGATGTCTGGTTTCTCACAGTGAATGAAGAAGTGACCCTAGCTGAGGTTCGAAATATCGTCCTCCGAGAAGTGCGATTTATTGGTGAGTATGACAGTATCAGTATTCTCAATCTCGATGGAGGAAGCTCAGTCGCGCACGTGAATTATTCTTATCCAGAACTCAATATTGGCAGAACGAAGAAATTGCCTATAGTGTTCGGGATAAAATAAAACTATGAATCTACTCCTCCTCCCTGGCGAAAAAATCGCGGAAACAAAAACCTGTCTTCTTTCAGGTGAACAATTTTATGTGACAGATCGCGATATGATGCTCTACGATCAGATGTCACCAGTTTTCGGTGGAAAAAAGTATACTATTCCGACGCCGACTCTTGCCCCGATCACTCGTATGCAGCGACGGATGGCATTTCGAAATGAGCGCTATTTGTACGAAAAAAAATCATGTCTCACTGGCAAAACTATTGTCACCATGTATCACCCAGATGATGATAGAAAAGTATGTGAACCAAAGCTCTGGTATGGCGATTCTTGGTCACCATATGACTACGGACGACGTGTGGATTTGGATCAACTAATACTTCCTCAGATAGGGGCACTATGGCATGATGTCCCGATGATGGCACTCTACCATACAGATAATGTCGAGAATTGTGATTATACCAACTGGTTCTGAGGGAAAAATGGTGCTAAAAATTGTTATTTGTGTTTTAATGGTGCAGGCGATGAAGATTGTATGTTTATGAAGGGTGTCATTAGTTCCAAAAACTGTCTCGAGATGTATTTTGGCTCAAAAGATGAACATTGTTATCAGGCAGTAAATTGTAATGAGTGTTATCATGTATTTTACGCTCAAGATTGTACTAACTGTCGTCATTGTTCATTTTGTTCCTCGTGTATTGGTTGCCAAGATTGTTTTTGATGTACCAATCTCGCTGGTCAACAGTATTGTATTTTCAATGAAAAACTCGAAAAATCTGTGTACGAATCTCGGATAAAAGAACTCAGAATCACTCATGATAATTATGCTACTATACGAGCTCGTGTGCAGAAATTTCATCATACTCATCCTGTTCGTGTCCACCATAATGTGAATACGGAAAATTCTACTGGAGACTATCTCATCGATTGTAAAAATGTTCTTTGATTTGAAGTATTTGGTTGTGAAAATGTGAAATATGTTGGTTCTTCTAAACTTGCGAAGGATTCTCTCGATATGAATGGCTATGGATACTACTCCGATCATTTCCTAGAATCTCTCGGATCGGGAAATGGCTCTCGCTTACTCTTCACCGCTTCTTGCGATACATCATCTGATGTCATGTATTCTGCCTGGTGTGTGAGCTCGAATAATCTCTTCGGTTGTATTGGCTTGAAACATGGCGCTCATTCAGTTCTCAATGTCGCTATGAGTCAGCAGGAATATGAGGCTCTGGTTCCAAAAATTATTGATCATATGATCTCAACGGGTGAGTGGTGAGAATTTTTCCATCCGAGTATGTCTCCGTTTGGCTACAATGAAACAATTGGAGCCGATGACCAACCACTCGATCGTGCAACCGTGGAAAAATACGGTTGGAGATGGTATGATATTCCCAAAAAAGAGAGAACGGGGGAGTACGTTATCCCACTTGATACCAGAGCTTACAATCCAGAATTTACAGACAAAGAAACTGCTGAAAAAAATATTTCTGACCTTCTTGTTGGTATGATCCAGTGTGAAAAATCTGGTGAACCCTTCCGTATCTTAAAAGAAGAATTGCGTTTCTATATCACACATGATTTACCTATCCCACGAAAACATCCGCAGGTTCGGTATAATGAACGACATAGTTTTATGAATCCTAAACAGCTCAAGATTGCCAAGTGTGGAGAGTGTGGAAAAGAAATTCAGACGACCTATAATACTGCAGAGAGGAAAGTATTGTGTGAAGAATGCTACAGAAAACTAGTATACTAGTTTTCGAATACAAAATGGAGGATTATTTCCCGTCATTCCGGGCGAGTGAGGCATAAGCCGTACGAGACCCGGAATCCAGGACAAGTATTTCGCGGAGCGACCTTATATACAAATACTCAAAGACTTATATAATTCACCTGGATTCCGGATAACATTTTTCCCTGCTTTCGCAATGAAAAAATATTTCCGGAATGACGGAAACACTTTTTCTTCTCATTCATAATTCATATGCTCCCTCCTGGTGAAAAAATAATAGAAACAAAAAAATGTCGCATCAGTGGACAAGAGTTTTTCGTGACAGATAAAGATTTGGATTTTTATGACAAAGTGTCCCCAGTACTGGGTGGAAATAAGATGAATTTTCCTACACCGACTACTTCTCCTTATGAGCGAATGATTCAAAAATTCGCCTGGAGAAATGAGAGAAATATCTATCTTCGAAAATGTGCCCTCACTGGTAAGGACATTATTTCTATGTACCACTCTGATTTACCATATATTGTTTATGGTCCTGAGGCATGGTGGGGTGATGATTGGTCATGTTTTGATACGGGGGTATCTCCTGATTGGGACAAACCATTTTTTACTCAGTTTGATTTTTTGCTAAAACGTGCACCACTTCTCTCGGTTTCAGCACTCAGATTAGAAAATTCAGACTACAATAACTGTGCAGGAAATCTCAAAAATAGCTATCTTTGTTTTGATGTTGATTACCTCGAAAATTGCTATTACCTTGGCAATTCTACACACTGTAATAATTGTTTTGATGGAGGGGTTATGTTTCAGTCAGATTATTGTTATGAGTGTTTCAATTGTTCTGGATGTAATTCGGTATTTTTTTCCACTGATTGTGAGAATTGTTCAGAAGCTACATTTTGTAATGCTTGTACGGGCTGCAATCATTGTCTTTTTTGCTTCAATCTCTACCGAAAAGAATATTGTATAAATAATATCCAGTATTCACCAGAAGAATACGAAAAAAAGAAACTTGAAATACTTTCCAAGCAGACTTACGCTGAGATGATGACATATTTTCAAAAAAGACGCCGTGAATATCCACTCAAGTACATGCACGGGACACACAATGATTCATGTACTGGTGATTATGTCTCACATTCAAAAAATACATATAATTCATTTGAAGTGCATCACTTAGAAGATTGCAAAAATACTTTCTGTATATTCAAAGCCAAAAATTGCCAAGATCACATATATTATGGTGAAAATACGAGCTTTACATACCAATGTCTCGCTACAGGTCTCAATGTCAATTCATGTGCATTTTGTTCTATGTGTTGGGATAATTCACAGAGTATTTATTATTCATTCAATGTAGTGTCGAGTCAGGATTGTTTTGGTTGTGTCGGTATGAAAAAAGGGAAAAATTGCCTCCTCAATAAGCCCTATTCAGTGAATGAATATGAAGCATTGACGACAAAGATGATAGATCACATGAGGGCAGCTGGAGAATGGTGAGAATTTTTTCCGATGCAGTATTCACCGTATGGATACAATGAAACTGTTGGTATGGATTATACTCCACTGACACATGATGAAATTCGAAAAAGGGGATGACAGTTGATAGACAGAGAACCAACAGTTGCAGAGTCTGGATATATTCCAAAAAATATTTCAGAATATGATGAATCTCTCGTTTGATTTGAGCGGGCACAGAAAAATATTGATGAACTTCTCGCAGCTCAGATCGTATGCCAGGAGTCTCGGAGACCATTTCGACTCCAAAAAAGAGAACTCGCTTTTTATATCGAAAATTCACTTCCGATCCCGACACTTCATCCACAGATTCGTCATAATCATCGTATCAAGGAATACAGAGCAGGGTCAATTCTCTATGAACGAAAATGTGCCGAAACGGGCGCAGATATTCTCACCCCTTACCCTCCTGATAGACCCGAGAAGATACTTTCTGATGAGTCATTTAGAAAGTTAGTGTACTAATTATCGTTTAATACGTTTTATATGTTTGATAGGTTTTATACGTTCGTAAATACATTTAAATCGCGTACCTCCAATCTGTATTTGATTAACGAATTAAACGCATTAAACTGATTAAACTAATTAAACGTTTATGCTCCTCCCAAATTGGTCTGATGAATCCGCTCTCGCAAAAAAATCCATTCGTGCAGGATGGGGAGAGTGAATAGTGCAACTGGCTCGCAAAAATTCTCATGTTGTCGTTCTCAATGCTGACCTTCCTGGTTCTCTTAAACTGGAAAAGTTTATTGAAGAATTTCCAGATCGATATTTCCAGATCGGCGTAGCTGAGCAAAATATGGCAGGTATTGCAACAGGTATGGCGCATGCTGGTAAAATTCCTTTTATCTCGTCTTTTGCAGCGTTCAGTCCTGGCTTAAATTTTAGCCAAATTCGTCTCGCTGCGATGTCACATCTTCCCTTGAAAGTCGTCGGGAGTCACTATGGACTCAATGTGTGACCTGATGGAGCGAGTGCTCAGATGGAAGGAGATGTCGCTATGATGCGAGCCATCCCGAGTGTGCGTGTGTTTTCTCCAGCAGATTATAATCAAGCGATACAGATGGTAGCTCTTATGGCAGAGAGTCATGGAACCGATTATATTCGTGTGACTCGTGCAGATTTTTCTATTTTCCTGGATCCAGATGCTCCTATTGAATTAGGCAAAGCACAGAAGCTTCTTGACTGAAGCGATATCACGATTATCGCTACTGGTTCGATGGTGTACGAATCTCTCATGGTTGTAAAAAAACTTCAAGAGCTGTGAAAAACGGTCGATTTCCTCAACATCCATACTATTAAACCCCTCGATACTGAGAGTATTATTCAGTCAGCTCAGAAGACTGGAAAAGTGGTTGTAATCGAAGAACACAATATCCATGGATGACTCGGAGATGCAGTAGCTTCAGTGCTCGTGGAAAAACATCCGACAAAACTTCTCAAAATCGGTATCGAAGATACCTTTGCTGAATCTGGAAGCCACAGAGAATTGTGGAAAAAGTATGGGTTGGATAGGGAAGTAATACTATCAAAAATAGAAACATGGATGGGGTAGTTGAGGATGCTTTTCTTTCTTGCATTTTGATTCATATTCTTATCATGGTTTTATGCTCCGAACTATTGCCTATATTATCTTTCTCTGCACGGGTATTTTTGCGTTTTTTATGGTTGTTCTGTTTTTCCGTTCGCAGAATGGTCAGATAAAAACAACCCCTTCAACTGATCGTGAACCTGTTATCAGTCTCAGTGTCAATGATAAAGTCGTTACGAAACTTAAAAAGAGTTATAATTTCCGTAAATCAGCCCAACAAGACGTCTTTGGAGCTTTTATTTTTGATTTTCCAGTCGAAATCACTGTCGCAGATCGAGTGAGGATGTTTGTTTTTGAAAATGATTATGCCCTGATTCGTCGCAATATTTTGCTCTTATCGGCGATGTATGATTTTTCTGATACGACTGACTTTTTTGGAAAAACTATGTTTCTCAATGATAAGACTGGAGATGGAAGCATTGTCCGCTTTATCACAGAGATTGATGGTCATGCTGTTGGTTTTGAGGTACTCAGGGATGAGTATAATGACCTCAAGAGTTTGCTTTTACAATAATTTTTCTATACTTCCTCGTATACTCTTTCATTTATTTCACTTATGGCAAAGAAACACCAGTTGACCAAAGAAGGTCTCGAAAAGCTCCATCTCGAACTCGATGATCTCCGCAATGTAAAACGTCTTGAGATCGCAGAAAAACTCAAAATAGCGATAGCATATGGGGATCTTTCAGAAAATTCTGAATATCAATCAGCTCGTGACGAACAAGCAGCAGTTGAGCTACGAATTACTGAAATCGAGGATATCATGGAAAATTATGAGATTCTCGATACGGATAAAAAAGCACAAAAGAACAATGTTATCACGATAGGAAGTCGTTTCACACTCAGAATGGGTGAAGAAAAAAATGCCCCTGTCCAAGAATATGTCCTCGTCGGTAGTACCGAAGCAGATATTCTCGAAAATCGTATCTCAAATGAATCACCTCTCGGTCAGGCCGTTATCTGAAAATCAGAAGGTGAAATGGCAGAAGGTATAGCGCGAGCTGGTAAATTTTCATATAAGATTATTGAAATAGCATAATGAACTATTTTTTTGCTCAACATCTCATCTTTATACCTCTGGTGTCCTATATAGTTGCCACTCTTTTGAAGGGGTTTCTTTTATGGAAAAGAAAGAAATTTCATCTCCAAGTCATGCTCTCAACTGGTGGTATGCCGAGCGGACATTCAGCTCTCGTCTCGAGTCTCGCGACTGCTATCGGGATCAAATATGGTCCTCAGAGTGATCTTTTTGTTCTTGCACTCGTTTTCGCAGCTATCGTTATCTACGATGCGATGAATATCAGATACCAATCAGGTCTTCATGCACATGCACTCAATACTATTAAGGGTGAGAAAAAACTGAATGAATCTCTCGGACATCTCCCTTCAGAAACACTTGTTGGGAGCATGATAGGCGTCTTTGTTGCGGCTGCCTTGATGCAGATTTAGATTTTTTTACAAAACTTGTAGGATTTTCTCTATTTCACTCCAAACTGCTTCTCGAGATTGCTCTCCATCGATAGTATAAAACACCACTCAGTCTGCTTTCCAACTGTCGAGGAGGGGAACGATGTCTGTTCTGTACCATGTAAAGCGTTTTTGTATTTTTTCGATATCTTGATCATCTATTCGGATAATCAGCTTATTTCCTGTTTTAGGATTGGTGTCACCAACAAAGTCACCACCAAATATTTCTTTGGTCACGGGATCCATCTTTCTCCCTTGGAGGCGACGGAGTGCTTCTTCTTCACTCAGAGTCAGATGTATGACACAGTAATCGGTAGTGATATCATCAAAAAACTTTCGTTGTGCGATATTTCTGACAGCTCCGTCAATCAAAATACGGTCATCAGAGTGTGCGTCGAAAAATTCTTGAATGAGATCAAAAATGACACTATCTGGTGTCATAATCCCGTTTGGCATCGTGTCTGAAACGGCTTGATAGTGTTTATGATGTGGATTATCGAGGACAGATCGTAGGATGGATCCTGTTTCGAGCGAGATGTACCCAAATTCTCGACAAATATTTGCTGCTTGTGTGCCTTTTCCAGAGCCCTGGATACCCATGAGCATAATATGCTTAGGCATAGATAAAAGATAATTGATAAAAGATAATAGATACGAGATCGATTATCTCCTGAAAACACGGGGGAGTATATCGAAAAATTCAAAATTCAAAATTAAAAATTCATTCAAACCTTATCAGAATCGTATTTTCCATACATTTAAATCATAAAAACTTGCCAGATAGAAAAAATATATACAATACAGCCATCCTTATCCAAAAATTATGATCGCAGTTATCGAAACAGGTGGAAAACAATATATCGTCAAACAAGGTGATATCATCACTGTAGACCGTCTTGATGAATCCCTCGAATCACACACATTTACACCACTTCTCATCTCAGATGAAACAGGAGGTACCAAGGTTGGCGCTCCTTTTCTCGATGGTGCAAAAGTAGAATGCAAAGTGACCGAGCATACACGAGGCGACAAAGTCCGTGTCTTTAAAATGAAATCAAAAAAGCATTACCACAGAACGAGTGGTTCCCGTGCTGCTGAAACTAAACTCGAGGTGACATCGATCAGCGCGTAGTTTGTTTTTAATACTTTTGCTTGTTTTCTACCATTCTTTCAAAGCTATTTCACGACCGTCGTGCTCTTCGTCGAGCACGAATGAAGCGACTGAGGACTTCTAATTCAGTTCTGATTATCTTTCTTATTGTTGTATTACCTATTTATCCAGTATTTGGGTCTATTCTCTATGACGGGAGTCGGCGTGGTGGCGTAGGTATTGGTCTCGATGAAGCTTCTATCTTGGCTGAATATACAGATGTGACGGATGCCTGATTCATCGCTCCCGAACTTCCAACAGGGAGCATGTGACGTACCACGATAGAAAACTATATTGTTCAAGATGGTGATACACTCAGTGATATTGCAGATACTTTTGATATCTCATCAAATACGATACGTTGGGCAAATAATCTCTCATCCAATACGCTGCGTGTCGGTCAAAAACTCATTATCCCACCAGGTGATGGCATTATCTACACGACTAAGCAAGGGGATACGCTCGACGCTATAGCTCTAAAATTTAAAACAACGAGTGAAAGAATTCGTATTGCGAATTTTTTGGGTGATATTCTCCCCACTGGTACGACTATTTTTCTTCCTGGAGGTCAGCAGCCTGCTATCACTATTAGTAATACTGTTCGGAGTGGTGAATCATGAGCTACTTTTACTCTCAAGGTTATCAACCCAAAAGGTGCTGGTTTTGTTCCAGGACACTGCACCTATTTTGTCGCGAAATATTGGCCAGTTGAGTGGCGTGGTAATGCGAGAAACTGGTTTAAAAATGCTAGTAATGCAGGATTTAAAACAGGACAAGTCGCAAGACCTGGTTCCATCGTCGTATGGTATGGTCCGTGATATAATCTCACGTATGGACACGTCGGTATCGTGATGAGCGTTGATGCGAAAAAGGGTACAATGGTTGTCAAAGATATGAATTATGCTGGTCTCTGGAAAGTAACTACTCGAGTTGAGAAGATAAAAAATAAATATATTATAGGGTTTATTTACAACGAGAAAAAATAAGTCTATGCGAAATACGTTTTCTACTCGTCTTCGTCGTCAGAAACAGTTTCGTCAGAAAACACTCAGTAATGTTGCACTTTTTTTCATAGCTCTCGCGCCTATCTATCCAGTATTTGGTTCGTATATGCAGACATATACTGGCGTTGTCGTGCGAGGTGAATATGACCGCTCTACTATTTTGGCTTCATATGATTGGGAGACAGGAGAGAGCACTTCTGATTTTATTCAAGAACTCGTCGATATCGCTCCTACAACGACACTTATCAATCCTGATCCTCTTCCTGAGCCTCCTGTTACTCCTTCTCCTGCTTCTCTCCCAATAACTCCACCAAAAGATCCAAAACTGCCCCTCTATGTGAGTCATGTTGTCGTGAGGGGTGATACACTGAGTACTATTGCACAGAAATACGATATCCCACTTTCCACTCTTCGGGTAATAAATAACCTCAATAGTGATATACTGTCCGTTCAACAAAAGATTGTCATTCCACGTATCAATGGTGTCCAGTATGCGGTTCAAAAATGAGATACTCTCAGTACTATTGCTCAAAAATATGGTATTCGTGATACGAATTTTATAACACTTGCCAATGATATAGAGAGAAATTCACCACTTCGTATCGGACGTATGTTATTGCTCCCAAATCCTACTAAGGATCCAACAAAAAAAGTCCCAGTTCAGCTCGCAAATAAACCAGTAACCAAGCCAGTTACATCGACAGTCAAACCACTTCCAAAACCACAAAATATCAAAAAAGAACCAGTAAAGGATCCTCAAGTCATCACGTACTGAGATTACACTCTTTCTCTGAAAGTGACCAAATGATGTCGAAGCTTTGTTTGGGGAAACTGTACGTGTTTTGTCGCGAAATATAAAAATGTAACCTGGAGATGAAATGCGAAAGACTGGCTCAAAAATGCTCAAAAACAATGAATTGCCACCGGAGATGACCCTAAACCAGGAGCTATTATTGTCTATCATGGACCTGGTTTTCCGCCTGCGTATGGTCATGTGGGGATAGTCATGGCAGTCAATGATAACCATATGGTTATCAAAGATATGAACTACCGTGCTCTCAATGAAGTTACCACGAGAAAGGAGGAATTTAAGAATCCTGCAATACTATGATATATTTACGTAGATTAGTCACTTTTTGCAAGGCATAAGATATCTATAATGCTTTTATTCTTCAGGAAAAATGGATAGAATGGAGCGAGATATATTTTTGTGATTTCTTTTCAAAAAATCATTGCATGGATTCTGATTTGTCTTCTTTCTTTTGAGATGACTTTTCGTGTTCCATTCTCTATCTCAGGTGTAGGTGCTCTTGAGCTATGAGACCATGAGGACATTGTTTCCCTTCTCGTCGAAGAAGATATATTTAAAAAACTCTCGGGAGATCTCGATAAGTATGCTCGTCGTATCCAAAATAAATTACCGCATACTCGTACAGTTATTCTCACCTATGCTCGGGATACTCATCCCTATCTCATAGCATCTGCGAATGAACGTCTGTATTTCTCAGGTCTTCCAGGGCACAGTAGTCAAAAAACACAAAAACTCGTCGGTACAATTTTAATCGGTCACGTACCAATACCCGTCGTACACAAAGAGAGTCAGAGTTTCCTCTCTCTCTATCCCTATGCAGATTTTGATGAGCCACACTTTTTTTGGAATTGGGAAACCACGCGATATGAATATATCAATCAGAAAAAAAATAATGCTCGACCAGACATCTGGCACTCTGTTATAGATCCAAATACGGGGGATATAGATACTGATGTGACGAAAATTCGTGAATTTTTTGCGCGTGTCTATGAGTATGATGATAAGAGGGGACGATATGAAAACGTAGGGACTGATCCTCAAGTGCTCTATATGGATAGTATCAATGAGAGTCGTTCGGCAAGTAAGTGACTCTTAGCTGTTTACGAACAAATCTTTATTGGTCAGCAAGAGCACACTATATACCATAGATTTACTCGAGATTTTGCTCAGTATATCTATGAGGGATATCTTTCTCTCATGCGATCAGAAGGGAAGTTGCAGATTCCTCTTTTTGCAAATTGGGTTCCTGATGCAAAAATAGATACATCATTTTTGGCCTCAGCCAGTGACATAACTACGAGGATTTTTACTAAAGAACTTCTGACACCCTTTCTCAAGGTGATAAATGAAAAATATCTCTGAGATGTGAACCGTTGGGTGCATAATACTGGTCGTTATTATAATGGATATTCTGAAGTACGACTCGATACCCTCCCAGAGCTTATCACAAAAAAAGATGCACTTTCGGTTCAAATTATCAAAGAATCAAATGATGTTTTAGAAAAAATCATCGACACTTACGTCGACAATAATCTCTCTCTCGATATCCCTATCCTCGTCAGTCGTTCTGGTAAAAAAACTATTCAAGAGGAAGATAAAAAATGAGGAAAAACCATAAAAGTCAGTCGAACATATGATTTTATGTATGACAATTATTTCCTGGGTACAAAGGCCTCTGATATAATTTCTGCGAGTCAGTGCAGTCTCATACGTGGTTCGAGTTTTGGTGGGAAAAATTCTACTGTCGAGATGAATCATGGATATGCTATTTCTGAAATAGAAAATGATCTCAAACGTATCAAAGCCGATGCAGCAGCTGGTATAAAATGTAGCGCTCCTGCTCAATCATATTGGTGATGAAATAGTCCACTGAATATCGTAGGAAGTGAGGATATTTTTACTCTCGGTAATCATCGCTATGATGATTTCCCATTTCCTGCATATGATCCGAGCGCAGGAAAAAGAACGATAGGAGCACGGAGTCCCCTCGATTGTCTCAAAAATGATCTCATACTCCGACCATATCAACACAATGGACTTCAAAAACGTCGTTATGTTTGGCCAAAAGAAACTGATGGAAAACGGTATTCGTGTACCACTAATTTTCAGGGTACGACCCCAAGCCCTTTTTCTCTCGACCCGACACCAGAAGTGTATGAAAATATTTTTTCTACTCTTGTGAGTTGTGCGGGTAATGGTTCAGTAAATCTTCTGAGCAGAAATGGTAGCCCTCTTGGTACTTGTCAGGCAAATGGACTTTCAGGAACGTATAAGCGTATTTCATCTCTCATAAAACATAGCGATCCAACCACTGAAATCTATGGAAAACAGCTCTCAGGATCCACATCTCCTAATTTGCCTGTCGACGGGGAACGGTTTTTGCTGTATCTCGATAGGACAGCAACACCAGCACGTATTGATTATCCAAATCTATTTGATATCCAGATCGCCGTCGATGATACAGATGACACAATAGAAGAAAAAATCCGCAGTGTTCTCTCAGGTGTCCAGACCTATCTTCCTGCTCCGACAGCTTTTCCTGCTGGTCATAAATGGAGTCAACTCATCCAGCCTGCAACACCGTCTGTAAACCTCGCAGATGTTCTCCTCGGTAATCCTGAAATACGAAGTGCTCTCGTTTCAGCGCTACGATGGAAATATCTCGATATAGAAATGAAGTATGCAGAAGGTCTGAAAATGGCCCTCTCGTCTCATAGTATCAATAGTAAATTAATCATTCCTGATAAAAAGAATCTCTATGAAATCAGTTATCTGGGTGGTCAGGGCGATGCGAGAAACTTTATTTTTGGGTTTGCTCCTGAAGAAAATAGTGATGTTCCAGAGTGGTTTACGACTCTTAAAAATGTACACATTAACGATGTGAGGACATTTCCTCCTTCTCTGAGAGATGAAAATAATACTGGCTATACTCTTTCACCAGATGAAATAGGTATTCTCCTCGGATATAGATTTCCGTGAATAAATCAATGAAATGTGCCTTCATGACAAGGTAATCCATGATCATGACAAAATCCTCCATGATCTTCTGGACAACCATGAAGCGGATCTCCATGAAGCGGATCTCCATCAAATACTCCTCCATGATCTACTGGGCAACCATGAAATCAGCAACCATGAAATACATCGTCCTCTCCGCAACAATGAGATACATCCTCCACTTCTGAAACACCTCAAAGTGTCGATGTGTATGAGTGGCTATGAGCTATACAGCTGTGGTTGAGCAAGGCGATGAAGACAGAGTGGTTTACTCCTGCTATTGATACGAATGATTTTCCTGAGTCACCAACGTATGGTATCAACGATAAAAATGATACAAAGGCATGGTCAAATAAAGCACTAAAAAATGTTCCACAGAGTGATAGTAATCTCAATAAAATTCTTGATTTCGTAGAGAACAATAAAAATACCCTCTCTCTCGTAAATACTCTTTCAACGACGACTCTGAAACCAAAGCAAGCACTCCGTATAGATACTTCTCTAGAAGATACTGTTTCCCGTATCAATGATGATACATCACGTATACAGTTAGAAGTTCTCAGAATAGATGATCTCGATGAAAAAAAGAGTTATTCTGCGCAGAATGCTCAGTGGGGTGAGATTCAAAATCAGTATTATTCTCTTTCAGGTTCTGAGAAACTCAAGGATGGTCATGCTGTATGGGTGCTCACTTCACGCAATGAAAATAAGTCACGTATCACTCTCGAATCTCGTATGTATTCAGAGCAAGATGTATTACTTCGTTCGGAGAGAAATACTATTTTAGTAGGGCCATCCACTCTGCAAGTAACTGTTATCGGATCCTCTTCACTGGAATCATCTCAGACAATACGAGCTGGTGATCCCAGTGGACTCAATATATTTCTCGATGCCACTGGTCCTCTCGCATCCACTGCAGATGTCACACTCCAGGATTATGTCACGTGAGTGGAGATGTGAACGTACAAAGCAGTTCCTATTTCCAATAACACAATACGCATCGGTAGTCCTACGATTGATACTATTTTACGACGAGCAGGAAGATACACAGTGACAGTTGCTTCTGGTGATCATTCATGAAAAACAAACTTTACAATTATTCCTGAAAAACCTCATCATATTACAGCATCGCTGGATCCACTTCTCATCAAGGATACACCATCAAAATTTTTATTGACGCTCCGAGATGAATTTGAAAATCTTCTCGATACGAACGATTGGAATATCCAAATAGAGAGTTCAGCAAATATTCTCTTATCATCTTTTTCATCCAAAACGAATAGGATTTTTACTGGCTCTTTTACTTCTCCACTTACTCTCACCCCTCTCGAATCAGGGAATACGACACTGACATTGACCGCTACAAGAGGAGCTGAAAAAATCATGGCCACGGTATCTCGTCCTGTCCTCCCAGATGCAAATATAGTTCTGGAAATACCAAATAGAAATACGCTCAAAGTCGGTCAAGAAATACCACTGAATCTGAGTATGCAGAGACAAGATGGAAGCATCATCGAGGATTGGGATATGTCGGCCAAAGTTTCTGTAAAAGGAACGGATGCGCAGTTGTCGCAGGATTCGATTGTCTTTTCAAAAGGTCGAGCCATTGTGACACTGAAGACAGGAACACGTCCAGGCATTGTATCTCTCTATCTCCCAGATACTGTTTGAGGGAAAACTATTGGGGAGAGTTTTACTGTATTACCAGGAGAACCTACCACTCTCGAGCTCGCAAGTCCTGAAATCCTCTATGCGAAAAATGGTGCACGTGATCGTGTAAGAATTCACATTTATGATTCTTTTTGAAACCCAACAAGTATCCAGTGATACACACTTCAAATCATACCCGATAAGGCTTCTCTCGTAGATGTTATGCAAACTCCTCGAGAGATGAGTACTGGTATTTTTGAGATTGAAATAGTGAGTCGAGGATATCCTGGGCGTGTTTTCTTCCGATGATTGCTCCAAAAAGATGGGAAAAAGCTAGACCTCCCAACACTAGAAAATGCCTCAATAACGACCATCCTCCCTGTTATCACCAGTGAAGAGGCATCGAGCAATACTTGGCAAAATATTACGCAAGTTCTTTTGGGTGGTCCATTTGGTCAGTCTCCCATCCAGGGATATTTTTGAGGAGCTTCTCTTTTTTCTTCTACGACGAAAGCCCTCGCTCTCTCCACTCTGATCGATACACCAGAGAATCCTCTCTTTACTGTATTGCCTTCTGGTAATATTATCACTGGTTCGATGCAATACTGAGCAGGCGTGTGAGTTGAAATTGAGTCCTATATTGATGATGTATTGACCCTCATTATCTATGATAGACAGAGGGGGAGTATAGCTAGAGTGCGATACCCAGCGCTTTCAAAAGAAAGAACATGAGTCCTCTGTACTCTTGACTGTGATCGAGATAACATGTATTTTACATCTGCGAGTAGCGATATCTCTCTCCGAGAAGGTGATATCTATCGTGATGAACAAAAACTCTTTTCATTTACAGGACAACTTTTCGCATCGACTGATATTCTGCTGACATTTATCCATCAAAAAGGAGACAATCTTCAGTTCTCGGTTTCCTACAAATGACAAAATATTGGTACTCTTTCTCTTAGATGGAAATCTCGTATTCCTACTGAAAAAACAGATATTAATACTTCAGAAACTTTTACTCTCGAGCCACTGCAGTCAGGATTTTTGACAAAACTTGCTTGGAGCAATAAGAGTTCTTTTGAGATTCCAAGTCTTGTAGGATATAGTCCATCTTCTTCTGGGACTTCTCTCGGGTGATCTCACGGGGAGGGGTGGTCTGCATATCCAGAAAAATATGGACTCTGATGGGCACGCCAAAATACATCCATGCTTCAGTTTGCTGCAGGACAATCATGGTCTCGTGCTGTCCAAGATCATACTGACTATCTGACGATCAATCTCGGAGATCCAATTATTCGACTCCCAAACTATCAAGTCAATTCTCAGACATGACTCGATCAGACTATAGGGGAACCAGTCTACATAGGCACGACTCCGATAGATGATTTTACTTTCCGCGACTCAAATAGTGATGGGAAAAAAGATCTCATCGTGTATCATAATGATAATACTATTTGACTTTGATTGAACCGATCAGATGGTTCTCTTGTCGATGTTGGCGATCTCCTCTCTGTACGTGGGGCTCAGAGAGATATGGTACGAGCTGGTGATTTTACGGGTGATGGTTTTTCTGATATCGTCTATGTTGACCAAAAAGGTTCTTTGCGACGAATCAATCACGATGCAAATGGGCCAACAGAACAACCTATGAAGTATGATAGCACACCTCTGCTCTGAAAAATTGAACAGTTAGAAGTCTTTGATATGGATTATGACGGCATAGACGATATCATCGTACTAGATCACTATGGAAGTCTGTTTATTTTTTATGGTCGCGATACTGGTATATTCACTGTTCAGCTCATCGAAAAAGTCTATGATTTTGTCCTCTCAAATGAAGCAAAATCATCGTATTTTACTGGTGCTATTCGCTATAATGGTCAAGGGTTTACTGATCCAGATCTTCTCTGAAAGAATGTATCACTTGAGCTCCGCGTACAGCAAGAACAAGCTCGAAAACTCCTCTTTACTCAGATACGAATCGACAAAAATACTCTCTCTGGTACAGCTCAAAAAACTGGTGAATCTCTGGATGTACTCCGAGCACCATTTATCGCTCCAGAATTTCTCACTATTACAAAACAATACCGATCATTGGAGACATCATGACAACTGTTATCATGATCACCAATCGAGGTAAAAATGTCTCTTCAAAACAATTCGAATACAAATATCAGCGGTATTATTCTTTTAGAAAAATTTGCTCGATATCTCTCAGTAGCTGAAATGAAGTATGATATTATCCGTGGTACTGCGAGAGAAACTCGTCCTTTTCTCACAGATGATTCGCAGGCTGAGTCAGGTATCATGGATTTGAGAGATGTCACGATAGCGCCGTGAACTTCACTCACACTCGTATACTGAGGATCGCTTCGTTCATTTTCTTTTGGTCGGTTTGATGTGGGGTATCTCGAAGATAAAAATGATCCAACGAGTACAAAAAATATCTCACGAGATAAAATCCTGACCATTAATAAGTCTGCTACACAGCTCAACTCTATTCCCGAAAATGATTTCTACAATCACGATGTTTATGGTGATATACGCTTCAATCCAAATGAAACCTGTGGGGGACCTCTCTTACTCTATCGTTCGCACAATACGTATGATCGTACTTACCATAAAACATTTATCGTTCGTGATATCTCAGATCCGGATAAAAATGCAGAAAAACCTGATAAAAATTCTCCCCAATCTCTGACTGTATCATGATGAAGAAATAATTCATGATGACTCTCTGGATCGTCACTCGCAAATACATTGTCATCTCTCCAAAATAATCAATCGAAGCAATTGAGTCAGTCCTGAGCTCAGATGATTCAGACTGCTACAGATATACTCAGAGCTGTAATGACTGATACTGATGGTGATAGTATACCAGATACTGATGACGATGATCCTGGTGATATATTTCAGGTCGAGAATCAGTGAGATACATCACAAGCAAAAGTGGCGAATGATGCACTTGAAAAAGCTGAAAAGACTATCGAACAATGAGTAAATGTCATTACCTCGTGATTGACGTGTGGCTTTGGAGAGTCCAATTGTAAATCATCACCCATTAACTGGACGTACAATGTACCAGGGAATACGAAAACGACCTTTGGGTATCCAACCCCATGAGCAAATCAACCACCTGTTGCTTGTTTCAATGATGTGAGATGTGGTTATCCAGTTGTTGCATTTCCTACAGGTAAAGACAGAAAACAAACATGGCCTAATGAACCATATGGTGCAGGGGGTGGCTTTGATTATTTTGGTGGAGGACCATGAAATTATCAAGGAAATGGTTTGGATGATGGACCAAAAGAAAACCCTCAGGATACTGAACCCTCAAAAAATAATAATCAAACAACCTGAACTCAGAGTTCACCAAAACAGGATTTTGTGTCTGAGCCATTTTACTCCGAAGAAGGATTTACTCCTAATAAAGATTATCTCGCTGATACTGCACCTATTGATCCGAGTGGCAATCCCGCGGCATCAGCAGCGACTAAATCTGTGAATGATATTCATTCGAGTCAGCGTGCATTTCTGAATGGAATTGCTCGCACAGAAAGTGGATTCAATACCAAAGAAGCGTATGCTGATTACCTCAATACAGCCGATACAAATGCTAATGTGAGAAAGTATGGAGATATCGGTGCTGATTATGGTTACTATCAAAACAATGGACTCGATGTACAGGATGCTATTCGATTAGGAGTTGATCCAGACGTTGCACAACATCTCAATGGTGGAGGTAAAAATGGGACATCGACTCTCGACCAACAAACACTTGCTATGCATGAGTATGTGAGTAGGAAATATCCATCATCGTATGAGAATCTCAAGACTTGAACGCCAGAAGCATTTGAATCGGCGAGGGATACTATGGATGGGAAATGGTTCGGGTTAAGAGACACTCCCAATCTTGCTCGTTCAGAATTTGCGAAAGGTGCCACAGGCGATGTCTATAAAAATGTACCTAATGCTCGTAGACCACAAACTACTAGCCAGAACAATCAGAGCAGTATCGAGCAACCTCAGAATATGGAATGAGCTCGATCATATGGGAAACCAGCCACTCCATATGTGCCGTGACTGGGCATTAGTATATTTCGCTATTTTGTTTGATTGACTACTACTGGTCCCATCGCACAAGTGTGGTGTACTGGCCCTAATAATAAAGTGTATAGTACTCCTGGATCTTTCCCAATAGATTATGCTGGTAATTGTATCTATTCGGTACAACCTATCACTGTATGTCGCGATGACGGCAGTGAAGACACCCCACTCAATATAGAACTTGATATGTCTGATTCTCTCTCAGACACACCAAAAAGCTCTATTTATTTGAAAAATACTTGAACAAATGCTACATGAAGTGGATCTTGAGGGAGTCTTTGAAGCAATATTCTGAGCAATGTCTTGGGTAATGTGTGAGCGAATAATTCGTCAAATGGAAATACTACTTGATGAGGTACGAGCTGAACAAATAATGTCTGAAATACTCGAGACAATACCAATACTAATCGATTTACAAATGCGGATGATTGTGATTTTTTCAGACCAGTGACTGAGTATCCTCGAGATCTCTCGAAATCCGCAACCGTCTATCTCAGATCCCCAAATGATGTAAATGTAAGTGTTCTCCAAAATAATATCGCACAATATGCGAGTCTTCTCAATAATTTGACTGGATCAGATACTCCTCTTGGTCTTCAAATGGGCAGTACTGGATCTCCATTTGAAAGTCTCAATAATCAAGCACCTGGACGCACATCTCAGACTCCATGAAATACTCCCCAGAATCAAGTACCAGAAAATACTACTCCTGTCGTAGGAATTACTCTCGATCCGAGTACTATGAAATTCAGAGAATTCTGAGAAGTGGTCAATATCAATCTCAAGAGTGTGAAAGATTTTCCAAATTTTATCATGGACTGGTATGAGTTACAAATGGATGAGATTATGTCGAGTATGACGCATCTCCCAGATTTAAAGATTTTTCTCCCCGATTTTGAGAGTTTGGCTGATAGATGATGGGAAGAAATGACAAAAGATACAGTTCCAGAGTGAACTCCAAAAAACAGCCCTACTCTCAAAACAACAGCAAAAACTATCCTCGATAATGCTTCAAAAAAACTGACAGAGGAAAGTACTCAGGAGGAAATTCAGTCTGTTGTTCAGCAAAAAACTGCGGGATTGCAAAATGCCTTTGAGTACTTGAGTACACTTCCTATTATCCATTTTCGACCTGAGACCATTAGTTATGACATACCATGGGTTGGTAAAGAACAAGCTGAAGCTTGGATTACGCGTAATCAAGGCATCATAGAAGCATGGAGAAAACTTCCTCCAGATAAAAATAGTGCTGGTCGTGAAGCACTGATAGCGAGTATCGAATCAAATATTGAAACTGTTCGTAGTTACGGAGAGCTTCCAGAAAAACTTCAAAATCTCTATTATCTCAAGGAAAAACTGCTGCACGCTATCATCCAAAATGTTTCAGCAATTCAAAATCTGATGTGAGCATGGCTCGATGAAAATGGTAAGGCGTATCAGCTCTGGGTAGAGACATATACAAAGATGTCACAACTTCTCGAACCTTGGCAGGAGCTTCTCGATGTATTTAGTCAGTATGAAGCACAGTGTACTGTGTGTACAAATGAACGATGGAATCTCCAGCATTGGCTCTGGATTATTATCCCTGCAGCTATACCTCCTCTCCCTGTTACGAAAATGCCTCGTTGGATGGATATAGAGCTTGATTTTACAGATATTGATCTCTCTCTGGATATCGCCTATCCTGTTTTTGATTTGAATTTTGTTCCTGTGATTATCCCAGATGCTCAGTCCCCGAGCATCAATCAACCGTCTATCAAACCGATGCCACAATTTCCACAAATTCCTGAACTTAATCTGGATGTCGAGATACCAGTTGTCGAACTCCCAAATCTCCCAAATCTCCCTCCTCCTCCGAGAGTTCCTGAACTTTCCGTGCCTCTCAAGAGGGTCTTGGAACTCTTCAAACTCGTCACTCGTATACAGTGTCAATATCGTCAGATTCCGATCGCACCTGAATGGTATGTAGGGACGAAAATCGCTCACAAAACAGAACGAGAAGGATATCTTCCAGAGGATTTTCTCGATGCTCGTGGGCCATATCCTACTCTAGAATGGCTTGAGGCCATCCGTGTTGCTACCCATGTATCTCTGGACTACGATGTTGATTTTATCATAGATATGCTCAAAGATGCATTGAAACCATTTGAGAATTTTCCTATCAATCTCAATCAAGGTACAGAATCGAGCGGAGCAGGATCTTCTGGCATTCCTTCTGCCATTCCTGTCCAGACTACCTCACTCGTACCAGATACTTCATTTGCTCAGATGCAGAAAAAAGTCGATGATCGTTTTGATGCTATTACCAGAGCTATTCATCTCGATATCGCTGATAATCAGACAATACAGTCAGATCTGCTAGCATGGTCTCAAGGTATCAAAAAGCCAGAAGATGTAGCTTCTCTGGGTACGAAATTACCAAATTCAGCGCATCTCGCAAACGCAGATCAATCCAAGAGCCATCTCCTCGCGCTTGCTCCATCACTCACACAACCATTCCTGGAAAATTATATAGCTCCAGTAGTTGCTCCTCTCGCTGTCACGCCACTTCCAGAAACAGTAGTAGCACCATGAGTAGGTAATCAATTTATCGACACCACTACTCAACCTGAAACAGTCAGAAGAACACGAGGACTCTATGTCACCAATGGTTCTGTGACACAACGATTGATGGATTATACAGAACACCTCGACGGGAAGACAAAAATTCATACCGTCGATGATGATGCTGATGGCGATTTGGATGTCTATTATAGTCTCTGAAATATCATCTATCGTAAAGAAAATTACACGACTGAAGTATCTCCCTACACGATCAAAGATGCTCCTCGTGTCTATACAACTGCTGATATCTATGAGGACTTCTTTGGTATCAAAAATTCACTCCTCTCAGCTATCCCTTCAGAAGGGCAGATAGATATGCTCCAGGCCCATTCTCCTGAAACTGTACGATTTCAGACATTTGTAAAACAAAATCAAGGACACTCTCGTCTGATGCTTTTCCGGTCACTCTTTACGACAGATCCAAAAAGTGCACGCTACCAAGTCGATATACTTCCAGAAAAAAATATTCCATTCTGAGTTCAGAGTGTTCCTCGAATAGACAATATTGATGGTCTCGTATTTATCGAACATCGTGCTGTCTATCGCACACTAATTCCTGGTAATAAATTTATCGATGAATCAGGTAGGGAGGAGATACTTCCTTCTGACTTTGTGATTCGTTCTGGTCAATCTGCGTACACGAGAGAAGTGACAGTATTTGATATCATTCACAATGGGACAAAAACAACACAAAAGATGAATGTCTGAGAACGCATAGTATTTCAACAGGATAGTCAGATAGATGTACGAAAATGATCATTGATTCTCTTTGGTACTACGCAGGAAAAACGACCTCTCACTATCCGAGATACACGTATGCCACTTCTGCCTGGGGATGTCATCCTGACAGATAACAATGGCTGAGTTGTGATCGGTTTTCCAGATGGTACGAAAACAACTATCGGTCCATGACAATACTGGACCTCTACAGAATATAGCCCATGACTTGGAGTCAAAAAACTTTCTCTCTCAGTCCGACCTGAATGGTATTATGGTACTCTTGTTGATGCTCGTAGTCTCCCAGATGTTCGTCTTCCACGTGGAACTTTGTTTGATGCACATTCGCTCTTTTCTGTCACTGATCCAGTTTCTCAGATTCCTCCAAAAATTTCCCTCACATTTCCTGGTCCAACTGAAATTGATTTTCAGCAATACTTCCCAGCTGATACACTCACAAATGTTGAGATTCTTCGTCTTCCATCGGCAGAATGGCGTCGTGTGTCGAGTACGAAAATAGCATTTGAATGACAGAAAGAAAGCCGTGAGATACTGGTACGTATCACCGCTTCAGATCAGGTCAGGGATTACACGACTCGTATCGAGACCACTCCACCGACACTACGCATTGACTCAGTTAATAGAGAAGGTTTCACAGCAGGTATGATTTCTACTCCTGCCAATCTCCCTATGGCAATACAATCATATCTGGATGGAAAAAGTTGGAATCTCGTCAGTGGTTTCTCAAACACACCAGATGCTACATTTCGTACCACTCTTACTCGGGATTCTGCAACTCTTTCATTGGGTCAATGACCTACTTCTCTCGCGACATGGAATCGTGCTACTGCCGTCCCTACACTCTTTACTGGTATTACTCTTGTACCACGTATTATCCTCGGACAGACGCCTGGATATTCTCTGTATGATACAGCTGGCGAACGAGTGCGAGTCAATTATCTATTCCATAATAGAGTATTTAGACAAGTTGCAGGGGTAGAAGAGATACAAGGTGCTGGTATTTTCGTCATATGAAATGGACTCCGTCTCGAACCAGCAACACTTACGGATACAAAACTTGTCGGGGGTGCATACATCACGGACACCCTATACCGTCCTCTTATAACGCTTGATTCAGAATGAGTGGTGAGAACTCTCGATGCGAATATATCATGGTCTGTGAAAGGAGAGAATAATTATGTCGTATTTTCTCTTCTCAAAAATAATCAAGAACTCGGAAAAATAATCTTTGCTGGTGAAACAGTGACTACGTGGACACGATAAATTTCTTTACTAAATTTCTTTTATAGATTTTTTTGTATCGATCATCTGACCACCGATATCGAGCCAGACATGATAATTTCCTGTAGGGTATGATTCTAGGAGAATTTTAATTTCCATGAGTGTTTCTTTTGATGTTCCTGGAGAGAGCTTTATAGTCATAGAATCCTCTCCAATTGTACATGTATATTTTTTTTGCAGTTCAGGAAAGGATATTTCTTTTTGTTGAGGGTTCACTTCGTGTAGTGTCTTATCCTGGATTCCAGATATCGTTCATGCCGTTTCACTTGCATCTCACAATTCTGGAATGACGGGAAGGTCGTCTCCAAATATACCCTCGTTTTGTGCGGCAGTTCTGAGGTCTGATATCGTTGATCTTTTTACTTGGTCAGCTTCTATGGATATTTCTTTCATTTCGATCTTGCAGTTGAGTTTTCCTTTCACGAGAATTATCTCTCCCGAATTGATGAGGTGAGCGATTTGGTTGTACACTTTTGGGAAGACAATTGTTGAGAATTTCCATCCAGTACTCGAACATGCTACGATGAGCATATTTTCACCTTTTTTAGTTTGTATTTTCCGAATACCATCCACATATCCTATTACTTGCACGATTGGTTTTTCTTTTCTTTCTTTTTCTGGTGTTTGTATGATCTCTCCGGCATCACTGACCTCATCATCGAGGATGTGATCTTCGGTGATACTTGCTTCGAGCTCTTTCAAAAATTCTTGAACCTTAGCCAACCCGAGTGATTTTTTTTCGATATAACGCTTGAGGCCATCGAGAGGATCTCCTGATATACTCATACCGATAGCATTTCGCTCTTCTCGTATTTTTTCTTCAAATGAGAGAGGAGGGGCATCTTGTAATATCAGACCTCCGCCATTATTTGTTTTTTCTCCCAAATCAAACATGTCCATTTGTTTGGTGCTGTTCTTATGCTCCACTTCACGGAGATATCATGCCATTCTCTCCATGTTTGCCAGCATATGCCCACGATCTCAGAGGGTATCCATGGCTCCACTTTTTATGAGGGCATCCAGTGTTTTTTTGTTGATGACATCCGAGCCTGTTCTCTGTACGAGATCTTCGAGAGATGTATAATTTCCATTTTCTCGTCACTTCAAAATCGTGTCAATTGGTCCATCTCAGACTCATTTAATTGCCTTCAGTCCAAAACGAATTTTTTGTCTATCGATATAGGTAAAGTGACGTCGGGATTCGTTGACATCGGGGACGAGGACTTGGATATGCTTTGATTTTGCTTCGTTGATTTCGAGGACTATCCTATCTGTATCATCTTCATCTGACACCATGAGAGCTGTGAGAAATTCTGTCGGATAGTAGGCTTTGAGATATGCAGTTTGGTAGGCAATCATGGCATAACACGCTGCGTGAGATTTATTGAAACCATATCCTGCAAATGGTTCGATAATGTCCGTGAAGATATAGGTCGCGAGTTTTTCAGTATGTCCTATTTTTAGCGCTGCTTCAATAAATTTTCCTTTTTGTTCATCCATCAATTCTTTGATTTTCTTTCCCATAGCACGTCGGAGAATATCGGCTTCACCCAGAGAAAAACCAGCAAATGCTTGGACGATTTGCATGATTTGTTCTTGATAGACAGCGATACCTTGAGTGAGCTGGAGGATCTGGGCGAGTGACTCGTGAGGATATTTTACCTTTTCTTTTCCGTGTTTTCGTTTGATATATGTCGGGATATAGAGCATCGGACCTGGTCGATAGAGCGATACCATAACGATGATATCTTCAAATGTATTTGGTACCAGTTCCTGGAGGTATCGACGCATGCCAGCAGATTCAAATTGAAATATCCCAGTTGTATCACCTCCTGCGAAGACGTCAAAGACTCGCTGATCATCCATAGGGAGATTGTCGATATCTATTTTGATTCCATGGTTGTTTTCGATGATACGAAGGGCACGATCAATGATGGTGAGATTACGCAGACCGAGGAAATCCATCTTGAGGAGTCCGAGACCATCGAGTGGATACGCAGAAAATTGAGTCACGATAGCGGTTTCATCTTTTGGAGGATGTTGCAGAGGACAAAAATCAGTCATGGGACTCGGAGCGATGATGACAGCACACGCATGGACTCCCAGTTGTCGGACAGTTCCTTCTAATTTTTGAGCATTCGTAATGAGCTTATGGTGAAGGGGATTAGTATCGACTGTTTTTTTGAGGTCAGGATTTTCTTTGATAGCATCAGCGATAGTGATGCCAGGCCGTGCTGGGATCAGTTTCGCAAATTGATTCATCTCGGCGAAGGGGATTCCGAGTGCACGTCCTACATCTTTAACAGCTGCACGGGCGGCAAGAGTTCCAAAGGTACAGATTTGTCCTACCTGATCATGACCATATTTTTCACGGACGTATTCGATGACTCGACCACGACCTTCATCAGAGAAGTCGATATCGATATCTGGCATCGATACACGAGCAGGATTGAGAAATCGTTCAAAGAGGAGTTGGTATTTGAGAGGATCGATATTGGTAATACCAGAGAGATAGGCGATGATGGCACCAGCTGCGGATCATCGACCGGGTCATACAGGAATACCATTTTCTCGTGCCCAACGGATAAAATCTGCGACGATAACGAAGTATCCATCAAAACCCATCAAGTGTACAACAACGAGCTCGTACTCGAGACGATCAAATATGGCTTTTTTTTCTTCAGAGAGGTTCTGGTAGAGGATTTCTTTTTTATCATTTCTCCATCTTTTCGGGAGTTCTATCAGTTCTTCGGGAGAGAGTTCTTTCAGCGTCGGAATATCAGTTTTTATTTCTTTATGAACACACTCAACTATGTCTGTATCTGAGAGAATAAATCCATAGCGTTTATTGAGCCCTTCGAAACATGTCCAACGGAGGAGCCATTCTTGATCAGTGAGTGTTTCGAAATCGTAGGGATAGGTTTCTTGGTATATTTTTTTTCGTGCTTCTTCTTTTTCATTGAGTTTATAGACAGGCAGGAGTGGTTTTCCGTGTGGGATTTCTATATCGATCATGTCGGCGATTTTCAGAGTATTTTCACATGCTTCTGGAGCATAAGCAAAGAGTTCCTGCATTTCTTCAGCAGATCTCAGTGCATAGTTCCCATCAATGAGCGTCTTTCTGTCGGGATCATCGAGTCGACGACCGCTCCCGATACATGAGAGAAAATCTTGTGCTTCTGCATCGTCGATATGGGCATAATGGACATCATTGGTACCGACGAGAGGTGCCCCTGAGAGCTTACTCAGCTCGACTAAACGTTGATTGTATGCTCATTGTGATCCACGATCTGGATGCTCACCGATTTCGAGGAAGTAGTGATCTTTTCCGAAAACTTTTTGGTAATAGGATATTCGTTCGAGCAAAAATTCATTGTTTTTGCCTGATATGACCAGTTGTGCGAGTTCACTTGAGAGATCTCCTGAGAGTGCGATGGTATCACCTGCGTATTTTTCGAGGAGAGGGAAGTCTATCTGTGCTCTGCTTCCGACATTGCCATCGAGATAGGCCTTTGTCGTGAGTTGAATCAGGTTTTTATACCCAGCGAAATTTTTTGCGAGGAGAATGAGAGAGTACACTTTTGCATCACGAGCATCATATTTTTGTCCTTGTTCACAGATAAACACCTCTACTCAGATGATTGGCTTGATGCCTTTTTTCTTGCACAGGAGATAAAATTCAAATGCTCCATGGAGGTTATCTGTATCAGTGATAGCGAGTGCCGGCATTCCGAGCTCTTTCGCTCTCATCACAAATGCCTCAGGATCACCGAGACCCTGAAGAAATGAATAGTGTGTATGGAGATGGAGGTGGACAAATGACACGGGCTGAGAGTACTCAAAACCTCTCAAAAATCAAAAGTTACCATACCCATAAAGTGACAAATTATATTATTATCGTCAAATATTTGACAAATAAGACAGAGAGAGTTATTATATGATTGTAATAATTTAATAATTAATTTTTTATGCATCCAAGTGAAACTCCAGAGATTTCAAGAGAGGTACAAATTCTTGATTCAATTCTTGATTGAAAAAATTCGATAGATTTCCAAACAGATATTTGACTTGTACGTATTACGAAATTTCCAGAAGAAATTCTTAGGTGAATTTTTAATCATTTTTCTCCCAATGGTTATGATACAAACTGACGACCATATCAAAATAGATGAAGTCAATACTGAATATTTATAAAATGAACAGACTGACAGAAAACGTTTTTGGATTATTATGAGGATTGAACTAATAATTGCCGGACAAATTATCCGAATCCAAACCCGCAACCAGGATATGCGAGTGAGTTTGAAAAAAGTGCAGTAATAACTTTTGATCAAGTTTTATATGCTTTGTCTGACCGGGTTGATTCTGGTGTTCATTTAAGAGTGGCAAAGATTCTTGAATGAAAATAAACCAATTTTTTCTTGTTTAAAAATCCCACTAGAATTGAGTGGGATTTTTTATTTTTTTCCTATAATTTAAACATATGAAAAACGTACAAATCTACCCATCGCTTCTCGCACTCAAAGACCATCCAGAAACGTGGAATCAGAGAATTGATGAGCTCTCGGTACCGATTGATGGCATCCATTATGATATCGGAGATAGTGAGTTTGTGCCTTCGAAGATGCTGAATCCAGCAGATATTTCGATACTTTCCGAGAGAAGTGAGGATTCTGTATTTCCAGTTGATGTCCATCTTATGGTACGGAGACCGTCTGAATATTTCCCACAGATTTTAGACTTTGCATGCGTTGATGCCGTCGCATTTCATGTCGAGTGTGGTGAGGATATTCATGAAACAATTCAAACGCTTCGAAATGCAGGGAAGAGAGTCGGTCTCGCGATTCTTCACACTACACCAGCGGATCATCTGGACCCCTACCTCCTCGAGATTGATTACGTCATCGTGATGACTGTGACATGAGGATTTGCTGGTACGCCTTTTATTCCCGAGATGCTTCCAAAAATTACGGAAATCCGCAATAAGGCTCCAGAGTTACCAATAATAGTTGACGGAGGTATCAATGCTGAGACTTTGCCACTGTGTATCCAAGCGGGTTCTTCGTGAGCTGTTATGAGCTGAGCATTATTCTCTTGAAAAGATACTTCCTGGCTTCTCTAAAACACTAATTTTCAATATATTGACAAATAATTTTCCTCGATATAATCTGGGAAAATTATTTTTTAATATGTATTAATGTATGACTTGACGAGAAACACCAGAAACACAAAATTTATGAACACCACCAAGACCTGGTTCGGGGTGTGTGAATGGACTAATTCTCTCTACAGCTGGTTTAGCTTTAGCTACAGCTACCTTTACAGCTGCAGATCAGCATCATACATTTGATAATGTAGCTTGGGCTATAAGACAAAATTGATATGACATAATCATTTCTCAAAACCCTATAGATTCTGGTCCTGATCGTTTTTGTATAGGACATATTCATGCTAACCATGATTTATTGAAGCTTAAAATTAATTTGAAGGATTTTATTGATCGAACCGATCCTAGATTAATCCCTTTTGAATGTATAGATTGAAGAGAGCCAATACCTCCAATAAAACCAAAAGCATCAAGTCCAGAATCTCCAAGAAAACAAAAAGTACCAGTTGCTCTACCAGGAGCCAAACTTGCATGAGGTGTGGTTTCCCTTCAAGCAGCTTTTGCTATGATGGGCGAACCAAAGAGCGATCAAGAAGTCCTTGCATTATTTTGACCAAAAGGAGTATTACCTTATTTACCAGGTTGACATATAGATACTCATCATAGTGCCGATCATGTGAGCCCAATAGTAAATCCAGACGTTCCTGGTACTGGTTGTGGAGCAAGTGATAATGAAGCCAAAATTCTACAATTTTTTAGAGAAAAAGGTAATTGAAAAATGCAATCTATTGTTCAAAGTATTTTGTGATCTGAATTTGATAGTACTATTTATTCTGATTTACTCAATACTACAATATCAAATGTGCCTCATGATTCTCAAATTCTCGCAACAACTCTCACTAGTACTTCTGATATTCCATGAACAGTTGATGTTTTAAATTCTGGTAGTGGTCATGAGCCGAATCACAGACATAAGGAATTTCTCGTTTATCTAAATGAAGAACATGGAACTACGCTTAATAATAATCGTTTACAGGAAGCTCATCCAGATGCACAAGTATTTTGTGTAGATATGTGGTTTTTGCGAGATATTGCTAAAAATCTTTACCCAGAAGATTTAGTAAAACAAAAAAAGTTTCTTCATGGTCTTGTGGCATACCAAGTTGCGACCTATGGTCTTCTTACTGATGGATCTCAACATCTCTGAACAACTCAGAAGAAAGCAGCTTTTATTTGGGAACTTTGAGACATCGACTTTTCGCGGCTTTGAAACTAATTCTTATCTTTTCCCCTCCAGCCAGTTTTTTCCAACACCGACTTCGACCTTCATCGGGATATCCCAGTCGACGATATGCTCCATGACTTCGTGGAGTATTTTTGTGACAACTTCAGTTTCAGTATCAGGACATTCGACGACGAGCTCATCGTGGACTTGCATGAGAAGTTGGGCTTCGAGTTTTTTTGTCTTAAATTCTTCTGCAATTTTTACCATGGCGTATTTGAGTATATCAGCACAGGTTCACTGGATAGGCATATTCATGGCTTCACGCTTGGCTTGTTCACGGACGATGGAGTTTTTATCAGAGAGTCCTTTGATAGTTCTTCGTCTGCCAAAAAATGTCTCAGCATAGCCGACTTTCAATGTCTCACTGACCACGTGGTCGAAATATTCTCGTGTTGAGGGGTAGAGAGAGAAGAATCGGTCGATGTAGATGGCACATTCAGCCGGTGGTTTTCCGAGCATTTTTGAGAGACCAAACGGTGTGATGCCGTACATGACGCCAAAATTAAGCGTCTTTGCCATACCTCGTTCAGCTTTTGAGATATCATCTTTTTCAAAGAGAACTTTCGCTGTTTCCAGATGCAAATCTTTTTTTGCTTTGAGTGTTTCAATCATGGTTTCATCTCCTGAGAGACAAGCCAGGATGCGGATCTCAATCTGCGAATAGTCGGCGACGACATATGACCAATCAGCTTGCTGTGGCCGAAATGCTTTTTTTATTTCATCGCTCCACGGGTCACCGGCTGGAATATTTTGGAGATTTGGATCATTTGAGCTCATTCGCCCAGTACTGGCTCCGAGTGTATCATAGCTCGTATGGATACGATGTGTGTCAGGATTGATACACTTGAGTAGTCCTCGGACATAGGTCCCCAGGAGTTTACTTGCGTGACGGTGTGTGAGGATATCACGACATATTTCGTGCTCTTCTGCGAGTATGGTGAGTGTTTCTTCATCCACACTCCAGCCAGTTTTTGTTTTTTTCAGGGGCTTTATTTTCATCGTCTCAAAGAGGAGCTTCTGGAGCTGAAGAGGGGAGGCCAGATTCACCACAGTATCACCAGTTTGTGTTGCTACTTTTGATTCAATGTTTTGCAGGATTTTTGTGAGCTCTTGTTCGAGGTTTTCGAGAATACTCTTTTCGACATAGACGCCATGGACTTCCATTTCAGCGAGGACTCGGGATACTTGTGATTCGAGGACGAGTATGGGGTGAGATACTTTTGGAGTATCGATATACCAGAGAGAAGATGCGATGGCTGGAGTATTTGTCGTATCAATCGTATATTCTGTCGCTTGCTCAAAAAAAGCTCCATACGAACCGTTTCGAAGATGTGGAGAAAAAAGATGATTTTCTATTCTAAAATCGCGAATCATGGATGAATATTATTAAAAACCTACTAACTCATCGATGAGTGAATCGAGCTCTTTGGTCATCTCATCTGTTGTAGTGTCTGGTTTTGGTGTTTGTGTATTTTTTTGCGTATTTACAGGAGGTGTCTCACTGGGTGTTTTTGCCATAACTGCGTCTGGAGGAGTTTGGGTCAGTTCTTTTTTTATTTCACTACTGACTGTTGGTATGACTGGTGCTGGCTTTGAAAAACAAGCCGTGAGAAGAAGCGGTAATACGAGCAAAGTGAGTATTTTTATAGTGTTTTTCATACTTTCTGAGTATAGCTTCTTTCGAGGAAATTCAAAAAATTTTGCACAATTGCCCTTTTGTCTATAATCGGCTTGTTAAAACTAAAGCTTTAAGAGCTAAATACTAAGAATTGAATTTTTTATAATCCTCGCTTAGCTTTTAGTTTTTATCCATTTAGTATTATACATGCACTCGTAGCTCAGCTGTCAGTTCCGCTGGATTCACTCTGCCATTCAAGGCAGACCTCATCTGGCGCTCCACAGTCTTCGAAACCGGTTTTTCAGACCGATTTCGTTCGCTACTCGTTGTAGGACAGACATTTATGCACTCGTAGCTCAGCTGGAAGAGTACCGGTCTTCGAAACCGAGGGTCGCAAGTTCGAACCTTGCCGAGTGCACCATTCTTCGTTCGCTTTGCGAACTTCGAATGGCACGCCATAATAGAATAATTTAAGCCATAAGAAGTAGAAGAATGCCCTTCATAGCTCGTAGAGCGAAGAATGGGCGAAAAAATAGTACAAGAAACAGTAAAAGAAAAAGAGAGGAATTCTTAATTATCCAGGATAGTCCTGGATTTTTTATTGAGAAATAATAAAATCAGGTTTTACTATGATGGCATAAATTTCTCTCAATTCTCCTTTCCCAATGAGGAGAATTGAGTATTATAATATATATGTGATACATCCAACTCCGAAACTACGCCGAATGGTACTATACCAAGTATTTCCCATCACGGAACATGCTCCGAGAAAAGCTTTCTGCTCGGTGTGATGAGAGGGAAGTGGTGGAGCGTGTTATGACCGATCTAGCCAGTTTGATCGTCGAAGAAAACGTTATCGAGAGTCGGATTCATGGGTATTTGTCTCAAGGGAAAGCAGCTCGGTATATTCGATGAAAGCTCCTACAGAAAAAGTTTGAAAGTGCCCTTATCGATAATCTTCTCTTGCAGGAAAATGAAACGCTGAAAAATCCTGAGACCTATCGAGCTCAGATAGAAAAACGTATCCAGCAAGGAGAGAAGAAATGCTTTTCCAAGAAAGCCCTTCGCTATGAATTACAGATGCATTATCCAGATGCTCGTGAACTGATTGATTCACTTTTACTGGAGTATGATGACCGAGAAATACTTCAAAAAAAAGCTCCTGAGTTACTCAAAAAGTATACTCAGGAGCAGGTTATTTCAAAACTTCTCCAGAAGGGATTTAGTATGGGTGATATTCGGAAGTGTTTTGGAAAATCTTTTTTCTAGGACTATTTTCATTGCTAAATACAGAATCAGCTTTTTACTTTTTGTGCAAAAAGTAACAAAAGCATTTAGGGGCGAAAAACTCGGACTGTTTTCATCTTACAGTTCTCCATTCAGTGACCTTAAACAGTTTCGCCCCTAAAAACCCATTTCTGTTTTAGCGTGATTACCAATTACTAATAACTAATTACCAATAACTTTTTTTCTACGGTAAGTGATATAACCAGCCATACCGAGAGCGAGTAAGATGACAGTTGGCACAAATGGACCTGTTTTGATGATAGTCATCACATCCACTTGGATACGTGTATTACATGATTCAGTTTCTGCATCACCGACAATACACTGAGCATCGTAGACGCCTCGTTCTTCGAAGATGATATCTCCATGACAGTCAGCGACACTTCTCCATGGTTTACCATCTTTTCTGATTCTGATCATACACTGTGCGTAGTTTGGAGCACTACACTTGAGCTGAGTTCTGAGAGGTGCACCACCATATTTTACTGTACTTGTGAGCTCACAGTATTGATTTGGACTGACTGTGATAGATTTTTGACAGTTTGGTTGGACGACTGTTTCTCCTTCTTTTACACAGACGACTTTGTAGGTTCCATTACTGAGACCAAATGTGAATTGACCCGTTGGATTTTGGAGTGTGTTTATGACACGTCTTCACTCGAGGACGTAGAGCTTGTATGCTCCATTTGGTGAACAATAGACACTTGTTTGTGTACCATTTTGTGTGACCTGCATATTTTGACAGACAGTGGTTGGTACCGTGAAGTTCACTCGTGTGACGTCACAGCTATTGACCGCTATTCCAGAAGTGATTCCTCGTCCATTTACACAGACACGATTTTCATTATTTGGGAAAGTGTTTTGATATACTTGTGGTCTATTACAGATGTAACTAAATGTTTCACCTGGATCGAGTCGGAAGTCTCTATTACCGACGAGGATAATCATATTCTGTGTTTCCTGAATAGTTCTATTACACGCAGGAGCGTAGGGATCTGCGAGTGTGACAGAATCGAGTGGTTCAGAACCGTTGTTTCTGACAGCCACTGTAAATTGAGCCACGCCACCTATTTGGAGTACTTGAGAGTCATCGTGATTATCGTTATCATCTTTTATGACTTGGATATTTGGATAGGTAGGATTTGGTGCAAGAGTGACTGTTTTTTGACAGCTTGTTGAAGTAATCGAGGAGTTTACATAACACTGAAATGTGTACGTACCATATCCGAGAATCACTGATCCAGATGCACTCGTACTAATCTGTCCACCATTTTGGAGCATAGTATAGCTCGTGATATTTCCTGTTCCAGTACAGCTATAATTGACGGTACTTCATGACGTCGTGAGTGTGAGGTTATCACAGGTTGGGTTTACTACCACCGTATTATTCGGCACTGTCTTTTGACATGATTCAGGGGTCGTTGTTTGTCCGTTGACAAAACACTTCGCTGTATAGTTTCCTGTTGGTGTTGCTGGAATAGTGACTGATCCATTTTGTGTTGCAAGGGTTTGTAATACTGTACCGTCTGGTTTCGAGAATACTACTGAATAACTCGATACATTATTTCCATTACAGGTATAGGTGACATTGCCACCATTGGTGACACTTCCTGGAGTGACTGAGAGGTCAGTACACACAGGAGAAGGTATATTATTTGTAACAGTTTTCTGACAGATTGATGGTGTTGTTGTTTGTCCGTTCACGAAACATGAAGCTGTATAGGTTCCTTCTGGTGCTGCTGGTACTGTGAGAGTACCTGTTGCAGATGTCAGTGTTTGAATCGTTGAACCATCGGGTCTTTTCAGAACTACTGAATAACTCGTGACATTATCTCCTGTACAAGTATATGTCACGTTACCACCATTTGTCACACTTGTAGGTGAAACTGTGAGGCCGGTACAGACAGGTTGATTAATAGTGTTTGTAAATGTTTTCTGACATGCAGGTGCTGTCACTACTTGTCCGTTTGTTCCAGTAATAAAACATGATACCTTATAGCTTCCTGAAGGTTGTCCAACAGGTAAAATAAGTGCTCATCCTGGACTTGTAGAAGAAGCAAAAGTGCTACCGTCAGGTCTTTCTGCAATAATTGAGTAACTCCCAGCATTTGTCCCTGAACACGTATAGGTGATTGTTCCACCATTGGTCACACTTGTAGGTGTTATAGTAAGTGCATTACAGAGAGGTACTTCTGTCTGACATGTATTGCTACATCCATCACCAGAGTTCATATTTCCGTCGTCACATTGTTCGCCACGATCAGTATCGTTTACTCCGTCACCACAAAATCGTGGATAGATAAATAAACACTGACGATGATCAACAGCTGGTCATAAATTGCCAACACTAATAAGATCGTATGTTCTGGGTACAAAAGAAACTCTGTAAGCTGGCTGTGTTCGAGATGCTCATTGTGAAACGCTATTTAGACGGATAAACTCCCCAGGCTTCGTCTCAATCCACTTTACTGACGCACTACCAGAAAGCATATAATATATGCCTGATGTACCTGTATAGAGAGGACTAAATGTTGAGGGAACACGAAACATATCACTTGATGATAATGACCAGTCCGTCTGTGTTTGAAGTCTTGCAAATTCTACCCTACCTGCTCTATCAAGAGGAGAAGAATACATAATTTTAGTTATTGTTCCAGTATTCACCATTGTATCTGATAGGTAATTTATTCCGAAAAATTGACTACAACTCTGATATTGATTACAACCATAAATATGGTCTGTTTCTCTAAAACATTTTGCACATCATCATGCTGATCAACCAAAATTTCCACATGACTCAACTGTAGGAACTGCACTAGCATTCATCGAAATAAATATTCAAAGAAGAAGTATTGTATTTAAGAGTATTTTTTTCATAGTAATTTAATTATATTCCTGCAGGATTCATGTTTAATACAGTAACTCCTGGAGCAAGTGTAGTTGCTTGTTGTACTCCGGGTGAATTAAGGTTAAAGTTTCAATTTATCCCTCACTGGCCAGGGACTTGTGCTTCCCCACTTCAATTTATAAATGAGTCTCATCCACTAGTGCCGCTATCAGTTCCATTACCATTATTTCCACCACTCTCATTATTACTACTGCCCTTATTTCCATCAACTACAAATGTAACACTGCCATATCGAGAAAATGATCCACCTTCTTCTGAATCGAGAATAACAATAGTTTTTTCAGCTCAAGGGTTGAGACATGCATCTTTGATGAATCATGTTCCTTTGACTTCTGTTCCGCCAACATTATACGTCATAGGAAACAAAAATCATGGTCATAGGGATCTTGTTGAAGTGGGTATGCTAGAGTATTTTTCATGAGTAATTCCAGGGTTTTTTATTCACCTTTCAAATGTATTTTGTACATGACGTCATTTTTGTACTCATTCTACAAATTGATGTAAAAATGCATCGTTATCTTTTCAATACCCTACTGAATTTGCAAAGAGTGCCATTTGGCTGAGAGCAAGATTTTTATCTCTACCATTTGCATTCGTAGTTCCAAGCATTGCAGCAAGATACTCACCCGGTTCATGTCGTCTAATTCACATTTTTTCCGCTGAATGTGCAAATGCTCATCCAGTTGTTTTGACTCTGGTTTGAGGTCCTAGGAGGTTATTAGCCATCCAAACCATTTTTGGACCGTATCAACCAGTATCATGAGCAAATGCTAAATACATATCTCGATATTCTTTACTTTGACTAATTCTACTGAGTGCAGTTTTACTTCATGTTTTTGTATATTCATCTATATCATCTGCTAGTTTTCTAATAGATGGTTTTCCAGAGAGTCGGAGATCTTTAGTGAGATTTTTACCCATGTAAACCAAAAATCCAGCATCTTCGCTAATACTTTCTGCTGTTCTAGCGTGTACATCTCTCATGAGTCATTTATCTTTTTTAATTTCACTCAACGCTACTATTTCATCTCAGTATTTAGTTACTCTACCACTTTGGACTCTTTTTTCTAATTTTTTTTCTAAGTATGCTTGTCTATCCTCAATTTTCCTAGCCAGTAAAAATGCTTCAGGCGTATTTCATCTTCCTTGACTTACGAGTTCAGTAAATTGTTTCTTTTTTCTGCTAAGTCCTCATAGTTCAGGATCAAGTCTGCCAATAAAACCTCTTAATGGAAGAGCATTGTTGATCCTCGCTTGTGTTATTCTTCTCTGTTCAGAGAGGAGTTCATTTGATGCCTGAGTTATTCACTTATCATATTTTCATTGAGAATAGAGTTCTCCTCGTGTTTGTGCTGCAATTCATCTTATAGCAGGCGCTATTTTTTCTGCTCAAGGGAATACTCTATTATGGAATCCAGCTTCTCGTCCAACTACGACAGGTATAGGGACAGTAACAGGTACTCATCATCCTGTCATTGCTGATAGTAATGCGTTGGTTACTATTCCAGCAGCTCATTGTTGTTGATTTAGTCTTTTGAGTTCACCAAAATCGTCAATATTACGCATATACCGGGGGACTCCTCATCTAGCCCCTCATAGAGATGATAAAATTCGTCCTCATGTGCTTCTTTGAGCAAGTAATTCTGGTGATTCCCTTCGTATATTTGCTAAACTTTGCATAGCTACTTTCCGTGCTTCTGGTCCATATATTCTTCCTATTTCATTGACTCATTTTTCTAAATTCGAAGTAGGAGCAAGTAGGTCTTTTATATCGCTTAACAATCAGAAATTAAGCTCACCAATATCTCGAGTTACTGCAACATTTACTCGTCATTTTATAGCTGCAGCTCTTGTAGCTTCCTGAATTTGCCCCACAGTTACATCTCTTTTAAAGAGTCAAACTTCTCCAAAATTAAATCATTTTGAATGTCTTTGTAGACTCCTTAAATCACCACTTCAAGCTGGCATCTCTCTTTTTAAACTTGCTTCTCGTCATGCTGAGCTTCTTAATGTGCCTTTTTTTTCTGCATCTATCTGTCTCCTTATTTCTTTGTTCTCCCTAATTTGTCGAAGAAATCCTCCTCCTTTTTCAGGACTTGCAGGACGTCCCACAGTTCTTGGTTTTGATGTAGGTGCGTTTCTCGTTCTAGATCGAGAACTTTCAATGTTGGGTCATTTTCAAAAGGGTGACATATAGAGAAAAATTAATTCCTCTTTATTCTGACATACTTTTTACTCCTGTGCAAAAGACATGTGTATTGACTCTGATGTTATGTATCGTATGAGATATAAACTTCCGTAAATAACCTTTATTGTATGAGGATTATCGAGTATTTTTCTCATTTTTTCTTTTTCTTGTGCGAGGTGGATTATACCATCATGGTCGACTTTGGTGCTGTAGGTATTGCAGGGAAGTGCTCGTTCATAAAAATCATCGACGAGGATTCTCCGACTACATGGAATCATAGTTGCGAGTTCGGCAGCGTAGGTTGGGTCGGTTTGAGTTGTACCGAAAATGGTTATTGGTAATTGGTTTTTAGTTTTTAGTCATGGGGATAGTTTTGAGATCATTTTTGCCAGTATTTTGATATTCTCTCGATTATTGGCTGTATCGACGAGGATTGTCGGTGTGATCCATTGGAATCGACCGGGGTTCTCTATCTGCAAGAGTCATGCTTGTATTTTATCTTTTTCAAATCATTGGTCTATGAGTGCTCGCAGGACGAGTTCGGCATTTTTTTGTTGATGGTGTCCGGGGAGATTGGTTATTTGTTTTTGGTTATTGGTTTTTGGTCATAGGTTTTCCAATAGGATTCAATTTTTTTCACAATAATCCTCTACTTGTTTATTATGGATCCAGGTATAGAGTCGTGTACCGGGTTTTGTTATTCAGAGCTTATTATTGAGAATACTTCTTCTCGTCTTTCCGAGAACGTGCGTGTGTTCGAGCGTAATTGATGTGATAAAGCAGGCAAGTGGATGAGTGAAAATATTTGTTCCATCATACGTGCCTCCGAGACCTACTTCTACTACAGCATAGTCTACTTTTTGTTCCACGAAGTACAGTATCATGGTGACGACCTGGATCTCAAATGAAGTCAGGGGAATCTCATGTTTTTCAGAGAGTTTAAGAGTTTTTTTGTAATAATTTTCTAATTGTGTGTCAGAAATAGATGTTCAATTTATCTGAAATTGTTCGTTCACTTGAAAAAGATAGGGCGATATAAAAAGACCTACCTTTTTTCAAAAAGATTTCCACAAAACTTGTGAAATCATCTGACAGACACTTCATTTTCCATTACTTCCTGTCACATGAAATACTCTGAGTGTATCCTGAGGATTTCAGAGTATTTTCATCAGTTTCAGGATATTATCTCTCCCTTCTCGCATTCATCCAGACGTGAGGGACATGACGTAGTCTATGTATTGGTTTTTGGTTTTTGGTTTTTGGTTTTTAGTGCGGATCACAGTGATAGGATTATTATGTTTTGAGTGTTTTTTGTAAATTGGTCAGCATTTTTCAAATACTTTGATAATGAGCAATAATTTCGATCTTCAAGGTAGTTTCTATATACCCAAAATCATGAGCCAGTAGTATCATCGTACTCACTTCATTAACTGATCATTGTGCTATTGCTAGAAAATGGCCAAAGTCTTTTGGTGTTTTCCTTCCTGCTCATTCAGCTATATTGGCGACTATAGATATACTTGCTCTTCGCAGTTGGTCTGTCAGTCAAAATAACTCACTTTTAGGAAATTTGGTAGTTGTTTTATAGATGACTTTACAGGCATTATAAGATTCTTGCCAGACTCTAAGTTGTGTAAAATCTTGTGCCATAAAGATTGATTATACCAAAAACTAAAAACCAAGTACCAAAAACTATTGTGTTCCGTCTCACACTATCACTTTTGCATGGCGGAGTGCTTTGTCTCCACGCATATAACCTGTTTCTACTGTTGTCTGAATTGTGCTCATCGCATGAGGTATCTGACTGATGACATCATGCAGATCTGGATTTACTTCTTGTCCGACACAGTTCATAGATGAGACACCAAAGTCTGTGACTACTTTTTGCATCGCACGAACGATAGAGAGGAGTCATTCGGTCCATGCATGAGATTTGAATTCTTCTGGTGTATGTTCGAGCGCTCTTTCGAGGTTATCGAGAATAGGGAGAAATTTCAAAATAGTTTTATTTTCAGACCACTCTCCTATTTGCATTTGCTCTTCACGGCTACGACGGACGAGATTATTATAATCTGCTTGAGACCGTGCGAGTAGTTCTTTGAGTTGTATTATTTCTCTACGAAGTTCTTCTGTTTCATCCTGAGCAGAACCAGTGAATCATGTTTGCTCATCTGAAAATTCCTCATGTACTGGAGAAGGCTCTGTGTTGATTGGATCATCGGAAGTATCCTGAGTCATAGCGTATAATTAATGAATAATGAAAAATGAAGAGAATGAATAGTGTAAGATAATAAAGAATCAACCATTGTTCGTCATTCTTAATACTTACTACTTCATACAAATTTGTATTCTATTTGATGCTTTTTTTGATTTTTGTGACGAGAGCACTGAGTTTTTTCTTTGCAGTTTTTGCTGTCGGTGTTTTACCGAGTTTTTCGATAAAACCTTTTTTTTCCTCGTAGATAGATTCTATTTTTTCACCAATTGCCTCTGTATCGACACCATGCTTTTTGAGGACTTCTTGTGCTTCAGCAAATTCTTCTTTCGCCAGTTCGAAAAACTTCTCTAAGTCTTTTTTCTTTGAGAGGATGAGTTTTTTATTTTCTGCTGTCCAATATTCTTTTTTGAGTTCCGCAAATGCTTTTTTATGACTTGCGATAAAATCTTTTCCAGCTTCTAGGGTTGTTTCTGAGAGATTTTTATGAGATTTCTTTCACTTCGTATCAGGTTTTTTTGCATATTTTGCACCGACGACAAAGCCCGCGAGGTAGCCCATAAAAAGGAGAATTTTTTTCATAAGAAAAAGATGAAGAATTACACTCTCATTCTATACTCTTTTTCTGGAATGCAATACTACTTCAGACGGTTTTTGATTACTAAATATCTATAGACAGCTTCGGCGATTTCTCCACGCGAGATAGATTGGTTTGGCTTAAATGTCGTGCCGTCTACACCATCTATGAGATTATATTTCAGAGCAAATTGAGCATATTTATGTGACCAATGACTCCAGCTGAGATCTGTCCATGATTTTGTCACACCGGGCGTTAGGTTTTCTCCTGATGCAAGAGCGAGTATTGCTAGAAATTCCACTCGAGTAACGGCTCTGTTTGGTTCAAAAACTTCACGATCTGTTGAGACAATTTTTCTTTTTACTGCTTCTGAGATCAGAGGATTCACCCAGTGCTCTTGAGGGACATCATGAAATATGCCAGTGACTATTTCTCCGTGTGGAGCGATATCGAGTGCTTTTAAGACTATACCAAGCAGTTCAGATCTGGTGACATCTTTTTGATCCCTAAATGTCCCATCTTCGAATCATTTTATGATACCTTGACGTGAAAAATAGTTGATAGACGTATAAAATTTGTGATTGTACGATACATCACTAAATGTCCCTGGAGCTGGCTTTGGGGCAATGACCGGAGTTGGGATTATCTCAACTGTTTGTGTTGGTTGTACAGGAACGGGTGTGTTGGAGGTTCATTCGATGCCTGTTGCATTTTTGATAAAGTCTAGGGGGTCAACACTATATTTTTCTATGAGATCCTGGTTGAGTCCCGCATCGACACCTTCAAAAAATGAGTATCCAGCTTCTGCAGCTTCTGTCAGAGTAAATGGCCAGTAGGGATAAAATGGTGCTTCTTCATTATCTACTTGTATATGGAGATGGGGAGTCGTTGTATATCCAGTGAGACCTACACGGCCAATGAGCGTTCCCTTGTCGACGACATCACCTGGCTGTACGAGTACTTGAGAGAGATGGAGGTAGCTCGAATAATATTTTCCGACTTTCCCCTTGTACTTCACACTTCTATGTTCGAGAGTGATATACTTGTTACTTGGATCATCTTTTGTTCTGACGACTTTTCCGTTTCCTATAGCAAAAATTGGTGTACCAATCGGTGCGCGAATATCGACGCCATCGTGAGAACCAGTATTTTCTGCACGTTCTTCATCCATATACCGACCACGGAAGACAGTCAGATAAGTAAACATACTATTAAAATCTATCTTAAGAGTTTCAATTCATGGAAGTGGAATCAAATCGTTTTGATTTACGACAGAATAGTCGAGAGTCGCTCTTTGGTTGATGTAGTCAGCTTTCTTCCAATCCGGTACAAAAGCTATAGGCATCATAGCTCCATTAAATGGCTTTGGATTATTCGCCTGAGAGATAGCCATGAGAAAGACATGTCCAGGCGTCTGAATCAGTATGTATGTACTCAATAAAAGTATATTGGCAATCCATATTTTTTTCGAGTGGTTTTTTATGAGAGATATAAGCGCCATAGAATCAGTTATACTCGTACTGTACCATAGTTTTTTTTTCATTGCAAATAATTGACAATCTGTTTTTGTCTATACTATTTTTCGTAGTGTATATTTCTTGAGTTCTTTTTTTATGTCCTCCATGTCTCATTCTGCTGCTTATTTTGTCTTTCTTGCATCGAGTGTTGTCTTTGTGTGAGTGCTTGCATATCTCTATACACCTTTTCATTTTCGTCCTTCTGAACGTATAGAATCTGATGTTCTCACTATCTCTGGTGAAGTCATCAGTGCTGAAGTACTTGTCCCTGCAGGAGTAGACAGTGATGCTGTAACAAAAAAGCGATTACGGTATACAAGCCTCTTACTTCGTTATCAAAAAGAACTCTCCGAGCTCGAATCACAATATCCTCTTCCTTCTCCTGAAATCTCAGAAAAAATTGACCACCTTCGTGTCAAAATCGAAAATACAGAAACTATTATTGCCGAGCTTGTTCAATAATACTATTTTTTTATCAGCGGTGCTATACGAGTGTTGAGGCTTTTGATACCATTTGAAAATGCTATCTGGGCGACGTCGCCAGCCAGTGACACAATAGTTCCTATGCCAAATTTTTTGTGTTCTACTCGATCACCGAGAGAGAATTCTTGCAATTCTTTTCGTACCATTGCTCCGAGTCATAGGGTTCTTTCTTTTGGTTGTATGTGTGACCAGTCTCATTCGAGTGTTGATTCTCCTGAAGTCCCCAAGAAATCTGTCATAAAGAGTTTACGAGGTGCGTGTATTTCTGTGTATTCTTTTGGTATTTCACTGATAAAACGACTCGCGATATTGCTCGCATACGTCCCAAAACTGTAGCGTTCATTGGCACGAGTGACGATGAGTTTTTTCTTTGCTCGAGTCATAGCGACATACCAGAGACGCCGTTCTTCTTCGAGCTGATCTGGCTCAAAAAGTGTTCTCGAATGTGGAAATATTCACTCTTCTGCACCAGCAATGATCACATGTTCAAACTCGAGTCATTTAGCACTGTGCGTTGTCATGAGGAGTACTTTTTCTACCTTATCATCATTGTTTTGCTCAGCAGTAATGAGTGCGATATCTTCTAGAAAATGCATCAGGGAATCTGCAGGTGGCAAATCATCGTAGCGAGAGGCGAGATTTTTCAGTTCATTTATTGTATCAACTTTTGTTTCTACTTCTGGAGGTGAGAAATTTTCCTCGAGATAGTCTTGATATTTGATGAGCTGGAGGACTTTCTCAATAATGAGACGAGCAGGTAATTCTTCAGCTGATTTCTGTATTTCTCGCATGATTTGTGTAAACCCTGTGAGAGCTACTTTTGCTGCATTTTTCATCTCAGGAATATGGTCAATATGAGTTGTTCCTTCGAGAGTTTCTATGGTATTTTGATTTCATTTTGAGAGAGGCAAATCGAGAGACATATAGTCTATATCGACTGTTTCGACATACCTCATCACACGTTCTATAGTTGTTGGTCCTATTTTTCTCGGAGGCGTATTCACGATTCTCTTCCATGCGACGCTATCAGTCGGTGTCATGATGACCTTGAGGTACCCAATGATGTCTTTTATTTCTTTTCTATCATAGAATTTGAGACCACCGATTATTTCGTAGGGGACTCCTCGTCTGATAAGCGCTTCTTCTATGACTCGTGACTGGCCATTAGTACGATAGAGTATTGCCCATGCTGCAGGGTTTTTCTCCACAAAATTTCCGATTTTATCGGCTTCTTCTCGTTCGCTGGAGCATTCATGAATTTCGATTTTTTCGCCTTCCTCAGCTTCCGTCCACATGCGTTTGTCCAGAGCAGAACGATTATTTTTTATGACGACATTGGCAGCATTGATAATAGTGCTCGTTGACCGATAGTTTTGTTCGAGTTTCACGACTTCTGCTGTTGGGAAATCATGTTTGAAGTTGAGAATATTTTGGATATTTGCTCAGCGCCAAGAATAGATACCTTGCCAATCGTCTCCTACCACACAGAGATTCTGAGATTGACTCGCGAGGAGTTGAATAATCTCATACTGAATAGTGTTTGTATCCTGATATTCATCAACACAAAAGTATTGAAAAATACCGTGGAAGTATTCGAGCACAGAAGGGAGATGGAGTATATCGCGAGTTTTTAGAAGTATATCATCAAAATCAAGCGCATTGTTTGCCTTCATTTTTTTCTGGTAATCAGGGTATATCTCAGCCACAATTCACTGAAAATGACTCTCCACCATGGTTGAGTATTGATCCGGTGAGAGGCCACTATTTTTTGCTATAGAAATCTCGTACTGGACTTGTCGTGGTGGAGCTTCTTTGAGATCAATGCGTTTTTCTTCGAGTATTTCTTTTATGACTGAGCGGACGTCATCTTCATCATAGATGGAAAAATTTCTCGCATAGCCAATTCGGTCAATAAAGAGACGGAGAAACATCACCCCCATGGAGTGAAATGTAGAGACAAGAGGGAAGTCACGTGGTATCCCAAAAGACACTGGCATATCTCGTCCGAGTTTCCGAGCAATTCTCTCTCGCATTTCCCTCGCTGCTTTATTGGTAAAAGTGACACAGAGGATGGAAGTAGGAGCTATACCAACGTCATGGATCATTGAGTATACCCGCTCTGTGAGGGTATGAGTCTTTCCTGAACCGGCTCCTGCGAGGATGAGGAGTGGGCCATCGATAATCGAAACTGCACGGAGTTGTTCGCTATTCAGCATGTGAGGATTCTATGCGAAAATTTTGTTTGTCACGGGAGTCGTGCTTGGAAAAATATTTTTCTCGCTATAATCCATATGTTATTTTTCTAAACATTGTTTTATGCTCACCGATCTCCAACCACAACTCAACAAAGCCCTCGAACATCTCAAATCAGAATATTCCAAACTTCAGGCAGGAAGAGCAAAGCCAGAACTTGTCGAAGATATATTGGTTCCCGTCTATGGTTCTGCTATGTCTGTGAAAAGTGTCGCCTCTGTCTCAGTTATGGATCAGCGGACACTCTCCATTCTGCCATTTGATCGGACAACGAGTGCTGATATCTGTCGCGGTATCGCTGCTGCAAATATCGGTCTCAATCCTCAGGATAGAGGGGATAATATACTCATCGCTATACCTATGATGACTGAGGAAAATCGTCGCAATCTTCAGAAGATTGCACGAGATATGGCTGAAGACGCAAAGGTCTCAATTCGAAGTATTCGTGCAGAATTCCATAAAAATATTCAAAAGGCAAAAACTGATAAAACAGAATCTGAAGATGTCATAAAGGGTTATGAAGAAGAACTCCAAAAGGCCATCGATAGTGCCAATAAAAGTATCGACGAAGTATCAAAGGTAAAAGAAGAAGAAGTTATGAAAATTTAGTTTGTATGAATTCTGATAATCACTACTTCTCTCGTCTGCTTCGGAAAAATATCTGGATTTATTTTTTCTCTTTTTTGATTGCTCCAACTGGATACATCATCAAAATTGTTATCTCCAATTCTGTGTCTGTAGAAGAGCTCGGAACACTCTATGCTGTCATGAGTTTGATGACTATTTTGGGTTCTTACAATGATTTTGGTATGACAGAGAGCTTGAATTATTTTCTTCCCGGGCATATCCACAATAAAGATACAAAAAAGATAACGAGCACTTTCGCTATCGCTCTTTTTACAAATACCTGCACGAGTACTATATTGAGTCTTTTATTACTTTTTTGATCACATTGGCTCGCCGAAAATTATTTTAGTACTCCTCTTGCAGAGCCACTCTTGCAGATTCTGATTGTGCAATTTTTTGCTCAAAATATATTTAGTACTCTGAGTACATTTTTTCAATCCATACAGGATACCCGTCTCCAGAAATCTGTCGATTTTGTGAGAATGTTTTTCCTCATGTGCACAGTCTGTGGTTTATGGTTTTTCGGTATGCACACCGTACAGACATATGCTTGGGCCTGGTCATTTGGTATGTTTTGAGGACTTCTACTCGCAGTTACGTGTCTTGCTTCCAAGTATCATTCATATTTCACCCTTTCATGATGGCATTTTTCTTTCTCAGAATATAAGCATATGCTCAAATATGCTTTCTGGGTGATGCTCTCAGCGAATGTCGGAATGCTCCTCTCTCAGATAGATATGCAAATGGTCGTCTATATGCTCGGCGTAGAAGCAGCTGGATACTATACCAACTATCTCTCACTTATCCGTATACCGTTTCTCTTTTTACTTCCTGGGGTATATTTTCTGTTCCCGGTGTTCTCAGATCTGATGAAGCGAGGAGAGGAGCGAAAAGTCATCGCTATTCATGCATTTTGTTATGAGCTTTTCACTATTTTGTGACTTATGATGACGAGTTTTTTTATGCTCTTTGGTACGACACTTACCACGACACTTTTTTGAGCTGGATACGAGACTTCGTGAACAATTTTACTGTATTCCGCACCATTTCTCATATTTAATTTTCTCCTACAGATAGATTTTCAGATTCTCTCTGCGAGTGGTCGTCCAAAAACAAAAATGTTTATCTTACTTGCTGGTGTGGCACTCAATCTCTGTACCAATTATATTTTTCTCAAATTGTGGTGAGTTGTTGGTTCTGCTTTTGCAAGCGGAATCGGTTGGATATTTATCTGGATACTGACGTTTCATCAGACTCGGAAATTTGCAGCGAGTTTTCGCTGGCCAGTCTTTTGGGAAAATTTTGTCTGAATCGGACTGCTTACGTGGGCACTCTCGACGCTTCATCTGGAAAATTTTCTCTCTGGTCGCCTCGCACTTTTCTGAGGTATTGTAGGAGTTCTCGGTATTTACAGTGTAGTTTTTATAGCTCTCAATTGGTCTGAGTTTCGTCGGTTTCAGAGAATTTTCCGTTCTAAACATATGATATGATAGGTCTTTTTGATTCTGGATCTGGATGACTCTCATTGCTCGCCGCTCTTCGATATTCACATCCTGAGTGGTCTTACGTTTATTTTGCTGATTATGAGCATTGCCCTTTTTGAGACAAGACACCAGAAGAAATATTGAGCTATACTACTTCTGGAGTTCAGAAACTTTTTGATGCTGGCGCTACACTTGTTATACTCGCTTGTAATACAGCTTCTGTGTGGACACTCCGGAAACTCCAAACTGAGATTTTTCCAGGAAAGAAAATTCTCTGAGTGACAATCCCTGGAGCGGAAAAAGCGATTGAATTCTGATCTACACGGGCAACTGTATTTGCTACTCATCAAACAGTGAAGTCTCGTGCCTTTACCCAACGTATGAATCTCACAGATAAAAATATTTCTGTTGATGAAATTGCTCTTCCTGGAGAGCTGGTTATGGAGATTGAATGACTCCTTCCAGTAAAAAGATGTCACACGACAGCAGATTTTTTACGCCTTATGGAGCTTTATTTTCCTTCTTGATGGCTTTGTGAAGGTGATGAGTGGTTTGCTCTCACACAGAAATATTTTGGTTGATTTGTACTCGATTCCGACTGTATAATACTGGGATGTACACATTACTCTTATCTCAAAAAATCCCTTGAAAAAATCTTCCCCACAATAACTATCATTGATCCTTCTCTTGAGGCATGTAGAAAAATTGAACCCTACATGAGGAAACACGCTATCAATATCTTGAGTAATTCAGAAATTATATTTCTGTAATTATTGTACAATACTAAATTTTCTTTAGAATAAGTCATGATTATTAAATTCATTTTCTATGACGCATATCCTCATCTATGGTAGGTGAAAAGTTGGTCAATCGCTCGCTCATTTTTGTACTAGTATAGAACAAACATATACACTGTGTGATGAATCTGATGCACCAGAAAATTTTGATGCGTATACGACGATTGTACCATCTCCGGGGATACCTTCTTCTCACAGAGTTTATCAGTCAGAAAAAACTGTTTGCGAGCTGGATTTTTTAGCTCGATATATACCAAAATGATTTCAGATTCATGCTGTGACCTGAACAGATGGGAAATCGACCACTTCATTTGTTTTATATCATTTTCTAAAAGCAGGATTTCCTGAAACTCCCATCTATCTTGGGGGAAATTTTGGTAATCCACTTGCAGATATCCTCCATGATATACGCGAGAAATGAGAGAAAGAATGACATATTGTTCTCGAGGTTTCGAGTTTTATGGCATACTATATTCGTACGTTTTATGCTGATTATTCTATACTTACCAATCTTCATCCAGATCACCTCGACTGGCATCACGATATTTCTGAATATTACCATGCAAAACAAAATCTCCTCGGACACACAAAAAAAACTATTTTCTATCCTGCTTCTGTTACGACACTGCTCCCTGAGCTACCACATTTTCCCATAGAATCTATTGTTATGCCTCGAGAGCTCACTTTCGAGCACGATCTCCTCGCGCTTACACCAGACACATATATAGACCTCTCAGATCGTCAGTTATTTGGTCAACATAATGTAGAAAATATATTTTTTGCAGCATCTCTCGCACTCAGACTCGGTATACCTGCAAAAGTTCTTTCTGCGACTCTCCCACTCATACCATCTCTTTCTCATCGTCTGCAACGTATCTCGATAAAAGATTGAAAAACATGGATTGATGATAGTAAATCCACGACTGCACAATCACTGTACGCTGCTCTCCATGCGTTTGCACCTCAGAAAGTATTTCTCATTGCTGGCGGTAAAGACAAAGGCGATCCATTTGATGGATTATCTGAAGCGCTGAAAAATGGTTGTACACAATGTGTCTTTATAGGTGAAACAAAACCGATTTTCCTCCAGGCAGCACATGATGCTTTTGTGCCAGCAACATCCGTTTCTACGATGCAAGAAGCCGTTGACTCTATGTCAGCAAATACTCAAGAAGGTGATATTATTTTGCTTTCACCGGGGTGTGCAAGTTTTGATATGTTTCGTGATTATGAGGATCGTGCGAAACAATTTGCACAGGCAATAGATGCGTCAGAATAAAAAACGCTCTATGCAATAGAAAAAAATTCGAAGAACGTCAGAGATTTATATACTGAATACTATAATATTTTTTTATGGTTCCTCCTCACAAATCAGCTCCATCAGATGCTCGATATATTTTTATTCTCTTTGCTCTTATCTTTGTCGTTCTTTTCTTTGCCTTTTTGATTTATTTTGTCTATGGACAGAGGCAATTCACCTCTCGTACAGTTGTTGACCGTCCAACAGTTCAACCAACAGAAACGATAGAAGTTGTACGGAGTAGTGAACCTGCCCCAATAAATACCACAGCACCAATACCGACGGTGACTCCACCGACTTCTTTTGATCCAGCGAGATATAATCCGCGTACTCCTGAAACACTTGCGCTTCGAGGTCGACAGTTACTCGATAAGTATTTTTCTGCCATCCAAACTGCTGATTATCAGACTGCTTGTTCACTTCTCACTAATACACTCTGTAATGCACGTCGGGATATTTTCTCATTTTCTCAATTTCTCGGCAAGACAAATGGTGGCTACTCAGTCAAAAACATTCGTCTCGCAACTGAGCAAAAACCCACTGAAGCAATCTATTGCGTGGAGTACACCTATACCCTCAAAGCTGATCTCAATCCCCAGCCAGTCACTGAGTATTTCCAGTATCGTATAAAGACTCGTCCAGATGGTGCGGATGAGATATCTGCTCGTGTTTGTGAGAAAGTAGTGAAGGATGGACGTGAACGACCTTGTCCAATTATTACACCAAAGAAATATTGTTTTTAGACCTTAGCTCTGCATGATCATAAATTTGTAAATCACAAAGCTAAATATCAGCAGAAGAATACCGATAATAGCATAAGTAATTGTTTTCTTTGCTTTATCATTTTTTTCTTCATCGCCACCACCAGTGAGTACGAGAAATCCTGCGTAGATGATCATGATCATGACTATGAGTGCTATAAAGCTATTCATAAATATGATTATTCTCGCAATAGTGCCCATGACTCATGGGGCATTGAGAATCCTGTGTGTACAATCAATAGGGACACCAAATACCGTTCTTCCCATACATAGATTATTACCGTACGCTAATTGTACCAGAGGTTCAGCAATCATCATGACCACAAAACCTACGACTGAGCCAATGAATATTTTTTTTCCTCTCTCAAATCCTTCTTCTTGTCCATTTGATGTGACAATCGTATAAAAACTATAAATAGCACCAATAAAGAAGACGGTACCCGCCATGAATCGCATGAAATTCAGCAGAGGATAGATGATATTTATGATAATATTGTAGGCAGTTGTACCACTAATAGATGGTGACCCAAGTACGCGAGTTTCCATGAGTTTTATAACTGTATACGCAATCGATATTAAAAGTAATCCTACTAAACTCCATGTCAACGTGAGAACCCAAGCAGTAAAATCTTTTTCCCCACTCTCTGAGACGAGTAATTGAATAGTTGATACAAATATGATGATTACTGCGATCACAAAAATCGCTATCGCGAGATTTTTAAATACCTGAATGAGGACATTCTGTAGGCCAGTTCCAGTGGTTTTACCGCCACTGTACTGATGATATCTATCTGCTTCATAGAGTTCTTTGAGCCCAGGCAGATCAGCACTGACCCATACACACCCAGCTATGCCGAGGCAGAAAAGAAAAAGTTTTGAGTATCGAAAAAGAGAGGAAATCATAGGAGAGATTTATGTGTTTGGAGTGTCTGTTGGTGTTTGAGGAGTATCTTTATCTCATTTTTCAGCATCTTCTTGACCAGTGATGCCGAGACGGGCTTCGATCTCCATATCGACGTAGATTTTTTTTCGAGCATACATCTTTCGAGAATATTCTTTTATGATTTTTGCTGCACGGTCATTGCGATAAAAATTATCCCAAATAGTTTTGATATCAAATGGTCTACTCGAAGCGTTATCGATGTTGAGCTTACAATAGGTCGTAAAGTTTGCGATACCGATGATATCTTGCTGAGAGAGAGTTGGAGCGTATTCTTTTTCGAGATACTCGGCATCTTCAGCACCGACTTTAAATGACATCATCGTACCGACGTTACCAAAGACAGCTTCTTTGATACTCGGCTTGCCAGTACTTTTATATTTTTCTCCTGAACCGCCTATTTGTGCGATATATTGGTGAGCCATGATGAGCGTGAGTCGATATTTTCGGGCTTCTGAGAGGATTTCACCAAATGTATCTGTGGCAAAATTTTGAAACTCATCGACGTAGAAAAAGAAATCTTTACGGTCTTTTTCCTCCTGGTCTGCACGACTCATAGCAGCCATATTTACTTTTGATACAAAGATGAGACCGAGGAGCTGAGCATTGAGATCTCCGATTTTTCCTTTTGAGAGATTGACCATCAGACAGCGTTGATTATCCATGATTTCTCGGATATTGAAGGCAGATTTTGGTTGACCAATGATATTACGAATCGTCGTATTGGTGATAAATGGTCCAAATTTTGCAGAGAAATAGGGAATCATTTCCTGTTTTTCACGGTCACCAGTTTGTGCATATTCGTGTTCCCAGAAAGCTTTTACAACAGGATTTTTTATCTTACTGACTTTGTATTTCAAAAACGCTTCATCGACGAAAAGTCGGGGGACATCTATGAGGGTGCCGCCATCTTCTTCATCATCCATGAGCGTGAGAGCACCATTACGGAAGTAGTGCTGGATTCGTGGACCAAATATCTCATCACCAAATATTTTGATAAAAATCGATGTCGCATCGAGGGCTGCTCGGTCTTTTTCTATGGCACGGAGATCCGGAGCCGTCGAGATAACTTCGAGCATATTCATACCCATCGGACGTTCATAGTCAGATGGGTCAAAGATGACCATATCTTTCGCTCTCTCTTTTGGGGTAAATGCAAGGATATCTTCTATCAAATCTCCATGCGGATCGATGACTCCGATTCATTGTCCATTCCAGAGATCTTGGCGGGCGAGATAACCGATGAGGACGGATTTACCTCCTCAGGATTTACCGATGATATAGTGGTGACGACCACGATCTTTCTGGTCAAAATAAATAGGTTGTTTATTGTTTCTGTATTCATTCCATCCGAGGAGGACAGCATTTTTGTACACTGGAAAACCGCCGAGCAGTCGTTCTCTGTCTTCTGATTTTGGGATTTTTCCTTCATCAATTGGTTGTCCACGTTTCTCTCATTCAGTTTCTAGAAGTATTTCCTCATCTTTTTCTGTGAGAAATCAGTCATTTTTTCCACGAGCTATATTGCCAAATTCGTCTGTCTTGAGTCGCGTGCCATCTTGTGTCATGATATACTTCCCTTCACGTACATAGTCTGACATGATGAGTTTTTCCTTGGGTGTTTTGAGATTTGAAGGGGGAGAGACTTTTTTATATCAGAGCCAGGCAATAATGGGGGATTTGTTATAATTCACATCAGGGAAATGATAAAGTGTCGTCAGTTCATCGATACTGAAGGGAGATTTCTTTGTGAAAAATCCTGCGAGCTTATGATGAAAAGAAATCCAGTGCAGTGGTCTGACGAGCCATCGGCATGCTCCTTCGAGAAATTGATTATTATCGAGTTCATTACAGTATTCATTGGTAAAAACACTGGTTGATGTGAGCATGCTATTGATTCCATTTTGTGCTGATTCTTCTGTGTCGCTTCAGACGAGTACGAGAATAGAACAGTCAAAAGTACTCTGTGCGGCACTTTCCCCCATCATCTTCTGTGCTTCTTGTTCTGCTTGGTTAAAGATTTTATAGGAATCACCACCAGATGCCCCCATAGCATTTTCTTCACTTTTATTTTGGACAAAGTTTGTCACGAGCCAGCTGAGAGGTCAGAGTAGCTTACCAAGTCAGGAGAGTGAAAACAATAAATTCCCACCTTGGCTGTATTTTCCTTTACTATAGAGACCTGCAATCTCCTTTGCTTTATTGTTATACTTATGAGAGAGAGGTTTTGCGACTATCTGATAGACAGCGACATCAGTTTTTTTGAGTCCACCAAATACATTGGAAAATGTCGTCAGCGGATCTTCCTCAAAATACTTATATGTTTTGATAGGGAAGTACTTATCATCAGCTTTTTTGATACTGGTACTCCGTATCATCGAATGATTTCCGGTAAAATTTATATAGTCTTTTTTGTCGCGAATCACGACCTCTGCATCCGTATAGATAGATGTTATACTCTGAGAAATCGTATGAAATAGTTCACGATAGGTCACTATGAAAAAATAGACCTGTCATTCTTTGTAGATGATTTCGTAGGAGATTTTTATGTAATTGAAGATAAAATTCAAAATAGTGAGTCGCAGAGACGTCGTACTAATCTTCCAAATCGCATTATGAACGAGATTCATGATGCCTATTTTTTCCTTGAAATCTTTTTTTGTTTCATGTTCTTTATCGAGTTTTGAATCCGAACGGGGGAGCGATATCTGTGCGTAGACGAGCGTAGGAGAGAGTGCTATTTCAAATAAAAAACGGATCACCATGCGTATCACAAAAAACGCGATAATCGCCCCCAACACCCAATACACTATCTCCAATCCAGGAAAACTATATTGTGTTTGTGGGATAACCTCCGCAATTGGTGGGATTACTGGAGGAGTTTCAGGTACTTTTGGTATGAAAATGCTTTGAGTCATAACTTTTGCCATAATACTTGATTCTACCCATCTCTGCAACGCTAGAATGGATAAAATTCACACATTCTTTACACAAAACTTAAAAAATCAGTATAATAAACTCTGAAAAGTACAAAAGACAAAGTACAAAAGACAAAATGAAGGATTTTTATAGTTCATCTGAAGTCTCTCTACTTATTTCTCTTTACTTCTCATTGTTCTCGTAAAGGGGGTGACCGGCTTCTATCGGCGCCTGTGGAATCATCTTTGCTTTTCGCACGATGTCTGTATCGGGCGTTATCACCAAAACAGACAAACTCTAAGTGCTAGCTTTAACGCTTCACGTGACCGAGTTTTCGCTGCTGTAAAAAGCTTCGTTGCTCCTTCATTTGCTCTCGCTGCTTAATCGCGCCAGAGCATGTCACTTTCCTTCGGGACGACAGAGCAATTGCTCGTGATAACCTCAAACACGGTGCAGAGGAGGCCCGTTTGTTGTAAAATTCTCCTTTCGTTATTTTGGGGCTGATAGTCACTCATCATATCGTATCTCGGCTATCACCGAAGTGTCTTTTTCGTTTGGCTTACCAGACACTTCGTATCAAGCTAAACTATAAAAGTAGACGGGATGGTACACACGCTGAGACATGGGTTCGATTCCCATCACCTCCACCATTCTTCGTTCGTAAAGTGAACTTCGAATGGTACAGCCATTTGAAGTGGTAGAATGTCCTAATTTTTAATGAAATATTTTATGGATGAAAAGGGGAAACCAGATGCAAAAGATGTAATGTATCGTCATATCGATCAATTACGTGCTATCCCTGGAGTTATCGAGATAGCGGCATATAGAGGTCGTATTGCAGTTATTGTTCATCAAATCCTTCCAAAGTTTTCTGTTCCAGAAGTAATTGAAGGGACAAAGATTGAACAAATAATCTATAATGTAACTGATGCTATTTAAATAATCAAAAGATTGGAAGTAAAATTATACCATGCCAACTATCACTGACATCTACCGCGAATATAAAATATTTTCTGGCCTCCAGAAGCATATGTTGTCTGTTGCTGCTGTAGCAAAAATTATTTGCGAGCATTCAAAAGCTGACCTTGATACGGAGAGTATTATCTCAGCGTGTTTACTCCACGATATGGGGAATATTATCAAAGCCAAATTAGACTTCTTTGCAGAGTCGGCACCAGAATTTTTTCAGCCAGAATGATTAGAGTATTGGGAGGATGTGCAAGGGAATTTTATCCAAAAATACGGAACAGACGAACATTTTGCTACACGAGAGATTGCAAGCGAACTCGGATCCGATGACATAACTCTTCATCTCCTGGATTCAATTGGTTTTTCAAAAATACCTTCGGTCCGAAAAAAGGGTAGTATGGATGATAAAGTTGTCCTCTATAGCGATATGCGTGTTGGACCATTTGGTATCATCAGTATCGATGAGAGGATCGACGAGGGAGTTCGTCGTCGAGGTCAGGCAAATAATAAAACGTATGATTTTGATGTCAAAGAATGGAGGATATTTCTTCATGAAGTCGAAGCAGATATTTTTTCCACGACTGATATCACGCCAGGATATATCACTGACGAAAGAGTTTTTCCGATAATTGAGGAACTAAAACATTGGAAACTATGAAAACTATAATGGACATCTACCGCGAATACAAAATCTTCGCTGGTCTCCAAAAACATATGCTCAGTGTCGCTGCTGTGGCGAAAATCATTTGTGAGCATTCAAAAGCTGACCTTGATACGGAGAGTATTATCTCTGCGTGTTTACTTCACGATATGGGGAATATTATCAAATCAGACCTTCCAAAATTTCCACAATTTCTCGAACCAGAGGGTTTGGAATATTGGCAAGGCGTTCAGAATGAATTTTTCGAAAAATACGGACGAGATGAAGATGAGGCCACGCTCATGATAGCTCATAAAATCGGTGTCAGTGAAAGAACTCTTCATCTCATTAATTGTATCAGTTTTTCTCTTATAGAAGAGACATGTAGGAGTGAAGATTTCGCTGATAAAATCTGTAACTATAGTGATATGCGTGTTGGACCAAAAGGTATTTTATCCCTGGATAAAAGAATTGATGAACTGATAGTACGCTTGAGATTTAAAGGTGCATTCTCAGAGATGAAAGTGGTTGAGGATAGTCGTCCTATGAGACATCAGTTAGAGGCGGAAATTTTTGCTACGGCTGATATCACACCAGCATATATCACTGATGAAAGAATTGCTCCTGTAATCGAAGAATTGAAAAGTTGGCAGGTTGTTTAACTCTTTTTTTATGCCACACCTCGAATTTCCCAACATAACACATAAAGATGCTTACCTCGAAATGGTCAAGGAGTGGGGAAGTGCTGAAACCATTCCGACGAGTCCAAGTAAATTATTTGCTGGGAATTCTTTTGAAGAATTTCTGGAACTCGTTGAGAGTGATATCTATGATATTGAATGAAGAGTTCCTGCTCACCTATTTTTTCTCATCGATGATATTTCTTCGAAAATTCTCTGAGCTATTCAGATCCGTCATCATATTGACCATCCAAATCTTATAGAAGTTGGTGGACATATCGGTTATGGAGTTCGTCCCACTGAACGAGGGAATTGATATGCTACTGAGATGCTACGACTTGCACTTCTCGAAGCGAAAAAACTCGGCATTGAAAAAGTACTCCTTACCTGCTCAGATGACAATATCGCCTCTGCAAAAGTGATCGAAAATAATGGTGGAAAGTTTGAGCGGTTTACCAAAAAGGACGGCGAGAAAAAGCGGAGGTATTGGATTACAATTTTGTAACAACTTTTTCTAGTCTCTTACAAAATTCTTCTAAATCAGAGAGATAGATGTGTTCTTTTGTCGTGTGCATATTGTGGCAGGTGGCACCGATTGAGACCCATTGAGTTCCTGGATATTTATCTGCGAGGATACCGACTTCGACAGTTGCATGTGTGACGACGGTTGGTATTTTTGGTCATTTTTTACTGCTCATTGTCTCTGCTATATTTTGTATAAACTCATTGTCTGGATCAGCATACCAAACAGGAGTTTCGTGGTCGAGTTCGTAGGAGATAGTACGTGCTTCAGATTGTGGAAATTTTCCAAGAGTATCAGTTATTTTTTTCTTCATCGGTGCGATACCTCCGAGAGTATTTGTTCGGAGAAAATATCACCACTTGAGTTTTCCTTCTTTGAGACGGAGTTTGCCGAGATTCCATGAGGAGAGGGGAATATTGTCTGGGAGAGACTTTTGTATACCAGAGCCGACTTGAGACAGGAAGTCGAGAATATCTTTTTGATAATGAGCATCGTAGTCTTCATCAACGATTTTTACAGAGAGTCCTATATCTTCGTTATTGAATTTTTTTTGCAATGATTTTTCTTTTTTTTCGAGCCATGATTCGAGTTCTGTGATATCTCCACTGTAGAGGACGATTGCTCTCGCACTTCGAGGTATAGCGTTATCAGCGTCACCTCATTTGATATCTGTGATACCGATGATGTCCTCTCGGATACTCAGTATTTTCGTGAGTTCTATCAGTGCGTTTCATTGTCACTTATTGATATCTATACCAGAGTGTCCACCAGCTAATCCAGAAATACGAATCTTTATAACATTCCCTTTACGGGTTATTTTTTTTGGTTCATACCGACAGGTGATGAGGAGAGTACCGCCACAACCAATACCCACACTGGCATTACTCGACCAATCGAGATTGATGCCGTAGTTTGCACTGACTTCGAGATCGAGCTCATGAGCACCGACGAGACCTACTTCTTCACCCATAGTAAAGAGGAGCTCGAGGGATGGTCTCTGTTTCATCTCAGCCACTGCCATCATCGCTGCAACTCCGATGCCATTATCCGCTCAGAGTGTCGTCTTATCTCACCAGAGGACGCCATCTTCCTCGACGATAGTGACACCTTCTTCTGACCAATCATGTGATTCTTGAGCAACACAAACCATATCCATATGTCCTTGGAGACAGAGAGTTTCTGGTGTAGCGCCATCTGCTTTTATGAGGAGATTTCCTATTTCATCATCCTCGTAGTCCCAATGATGTTTTCTTGCCCATGCAATAAGCCATTTTTTGACTTTTTTCTCTTCATACGATCTCCTGGGTATTTTGGAGAGTTCTCTGAAGTACTGTAATGTTTTTTTGTAGACCGACATCCTCCTGATTGTAATCATACTCATACATATACAAGTACCTCTACTTGCGAGATTTGGAAATTCTGTATAATCTGTGGACTATGATTCGACGCATTTTCCTTTTTGTGCTCACCAATATCGCGATTATCGTGATGGGCACCATTATTTTTGCTCTTATTGAGCTGATTTTTGGTATCAATATAACAGGGACTCTCCATACTTCATGGTTATCTCTGGCTATTTTTGCTCTTGTGTATGGTTTCTTTGGTGCATTTGTCTCTTTGTTTTTGTCTAAATGGATGGCAAAGAGATTTCATCATATGAAGATGCTGTCTCCAGAGGATATCGGTACATGGAGTTCTGCAGAGAAGCTTGTCTACCAAACTGTTGATCGTATAGCTCAGACCAATGGAATTACTACCCCAGAAGTTGGTATCTATGAATCTCCTGAAGTAAATGCTTTTGCGACTGGAGCTACTCGTAATTCGTCTCTTGTTGCTGTCTCCAGTGGTCTCCTCGCTCAGATGCAGACAGATGAAGTCGAAGGTGTCATAGCTCATGAGATGGCTCATATCCTCAATGGTGATATGGTGACGATGACTCTACTCCAGGGAATTATCAATGCTTTTGTCATTTTCCTCTCTCGTGCACTCGCTCAGATTATCTCTCTTGCTCTACGACGTGATGAAGAGGGGTCAAATGGGTTTGTCTATTTTGGTATTACGATTGTTTTGGAGATTCTGTTGGGTATTCTGGGTTCAGTGATTGTCATGGCGTATTCTCGACGTCGTGAATTTGCTGCTGATGCCGGCAGTGCCTCATTTGTCGGTAAGACAAAAATGATTAATGCTCTGCGTGCACTCCAGAGAATTCATGAAACAAACGTAGTTATCCCAGGTGATCCAAAAATTGCAGCACTCAAAATCGATGGCAAAACGACGGGGTTTTTGCATCTTTTTGCGAGTCATCCACCATTAGAAGAACGCATACAAGCACTCCAGACTCGGTCTATTATCTAATATCTATTATCTAAATATCTGGTATGAGTTTTTTGCTTTTTTATAATTTTATCTGGTGAGAATTGTTTCTGATTTTTCTCGGCATAGTCTATATCATTTTCCACACGGGACATGGTCTATGGTGACAGATTATCAATTGGCGTGAGTTTAAAATCGTGCGACAAAAAGAGCGTACTCGTATACGTCGTCGACATACTATAGAGCAAAAAAAGATTGATTCCCAAACACGTCGTGCTGATATCTCCCTCAATAGCGTGAAGAAAAAAATATCTGCGAAAGATAAGATCGCACTGCAAAATATATTTAAATCCGTCCAAGCCAAACTCGTCGTCCGTGAATATGATGAAGCTCGTTCACAGATTATCGAAGGCCTCATGATCGATCGTCATAATGAAGACCTCAATATCCTCCTCGCTCAGCTCTATGAGATGGAAGAGGATTTCGAAAAGGCAGAAATTCTTTTCCGCGATATCATCCTCCATCATGATCCAGAAAAAGCGGATGCGTATGTCTATCTCGGTAATAATCTGATTCGTCAGGGCAAACAAACTCTTGCCTATGATATATTTAAAAAAGGTCTCGAGAAATCTCCACGCAATATTCAACTCTTAGAGACACTCGCAGAGCTCGGTTATGAACTTCATGAATACGAAGAAGCGCTTCTCTATTCTCGTAAACTCACAGAGACCCAACCAAAACATATTCGTGGATATGAAGTTTTGGGACTCTCACATCTGCAAGTTGGTTCTGATCAAAAAGCGTATGATACCTTTCTCACACTCAGAAAAATCGATCCCTACAATGAAGTTGTCCATGTCTGGTTACCAAAAGTAGAAGAAAAACTCGGTATTCATCCTGATACAAAGCGTCTTGCTGATAGATAGTCTCCTCTCTTATGTCTGCTAAAATTCCTCCATCCTCTCTCGAATCAGAACGTAGTCTTCTGGGGTCTCTTTTGATCGAGCGAGAATGAGTGACAAAAATCGCTGATATGATCATGTCTGATGATTTTTATGATGACAATCACGGCACTATTTATGCAGCTATTATTGAGCTCTATCGTAAGAATCGACCGATTGATATCGTCACTATTTCAGAAGCACTCACAGCTCTCGGACAACTCGATGTGATAGGAGGCAATGCGTACCTCGCTGATCTCACTATCGCTGTTCCGACCAGTGCTCATGTCTATGAATATGCACAGATAGTCAAAGCAAAATCAGTGCTCCGTAAACTCATCAATACAGGGAGTCTTATTGCTTCTTTTGGTTTTGATGAAGCAACTGAAATCAATACACTTCTCGAAAAATCTGAACAGTCCTTGTTTAAGATTACGCAGACATTTATCAAAAATAAATTGACACATATCCGAGATATTCTGGATCTGCGGTATGAGGAATATGCAGGTATTCATGAAGATCCAAAACAGATAGAACGTTCACGTATCATGACGGGCTTTCGTAATCTCGATAACAAACTTCAGGGGCTTCGAGGTGGCGATCTCGTGATTTTGGCTGCTCGTCCATCTATGGGGAAAACCTCCATGGCACTCAATATCTCTCAAAATGTTTCAAAAGGGAAGAATGTGGCTATTTTCTCTCTTGAGATGAGCAAAGAACAACTCACTGATCGTCTCGTCTGTGCAGCGATGGGTATTGATTCCTGGAAACTCCAAAAGGGAGAATTGACAGATGATGAGTTTGCTCGGATAGGAGATGCCCTTTCTCAATTATCAACTTCACATATTTATATCGATGATTCAGCGAGTATGACATTACTCGAAATCAAATCTAAGTGTCGTCGTCTCAAAATCGAATCTGGCCTTGATATGGTCATGGTCGATTATCTCCAGCTTATTCAAGGCAATAATCCTATGAATCGTGTTCAGGAAATTTCTGATATCTCTCGTGGTCTCAAATCTCTCGCACGAGAACTGAATATTCCTATTATTGCCCTCTCTCAGCTCTCACGAGCGGTTGAGAGTCGTGCGAGTAAAGAGCCAATTCTCTCAGATCTCCGTGAATCTGGTTCTATCGAACAAGATGCTGATATCGTCCTCATGATCTATCGTGAAGAATATTACAATAATGCTGAGATGCAGGAGAATGATATGAATAAAGGAAAGACCACTATATTTATCAGAAAAAATCGTAATGGTCCTGTAGGTAATTCGGACTTTATATTCGATGGGAAATTTATGAAGTTTCGAGAAATCGACACCACACGAGTAGGGTTTTAAGATGATCTCTCTTTGATAAGCCCTAAGTTTTTCGCACCTGAAATATACTGATCTATGTTGAGACAGGCTTCGTCCCCTTCTTTTCTAAATTCATCACGTGCCATATCAATGAGCTTGATAACTGTGTCTCGTGAATCTGTTTGGATGATGAGATTTGCTTCTTCTACATCGAGAAAACCTCTATAGACGAGTTCTCCATGAAAATAATCCATCATACTATGATATTGTTCTCACCAGAGAATAAGGGGGGCCTTGCAGATGTGGTTTACTTGCATGAGTTGCCATGTGTAGAAAAATTCGAGTAGTGTCCCGACTCCACCTGGTCAGATAATAAAAGCATTTGAAAGGAGCATAAAAGTATCCAATCGTGCTGAAAACGTCGTTTTTGTATCTGAGTATTCGAGATATTTGTTGGGCTCTTGCTCGTAGGGAAGTTCTATATTGATACCAATTGTGCTCGATGTATTGTTCTTATCAGCTAATTTATGTCCTTGAGAAGCTGCTTCCATAGCACCAGGACCACCTCAGGTAACGATATCATATCATTTTTCAGCGAGATGCTGTGCGAGTAAGACAATTTCCTTGTAATCTGCATCTTCTGGCTTGAGTCTAGCGGATCCAAAAATTGCGACTTTGTAATGATCATTGTGTATTAGATCGAGAAGTCCGTCTTTTTCAAGGAGATCTTTTTTATGGAGTTTTTTAGTGTGATTCATGTTGTTTGATTATGCTTTTTATATGATCTAGCTCTTTATTGAGGAAATAATTGAGCACTGTTCTGATAATAACTATTCCTCACAAGACTCATAATTGTTCTATACTTGGCGTAAAGACAGTTTCAAGGATATCAGCTGCTACGAGGAATTCGAGACCGAGAAGGAGATATACTCATAATTGATAGCGTATCGTGTCATGAGAAATGGATCGACTGACTCTCAATTCAAGAGAGATAAAATTGAATAGCCCATGAACGACGCCTGTGAGAATAATACATACTCCTACAAGTCCTACAAAAATAGCAAAACTATCAATCGTGTGAATAATATTTATATCCATGACTTCAGTGTATCATAGAATTATATGTTTTTCAAATGAATCCACTCTTCTGCTTTTTTGAGCTGCTCTAGCGTCCCAATATCGAACCATTTTCCCTGTAATTGATATCCGTAGACTGGTTCTTTCTGGCTTACATATGAGATGAATTCTCCAGCTTTGTCCGCTTTTCCTGACTCGATGACGTCTGTTAGGTATTGAAGTGTTGATTTTTTTAATACATAAATAAGTGTACCTATAAGAGTTGAGCCAGGATTTTTTGGCTTCTCAATAAATTCTGTAATTTGACCATCAGGACTGAGGGTGACATTGCTGAGTTGTTTTACATATTCTAAAAGTCAGACATCATAGAGTCCGAGCGTATTTCCTCTCTTTTTAAAGTTTTTCATGAGTTCAGAGAAATCATCTTCTATGAGATTATCCCCCCCGAGAATGATGGCATCTTCATTGATTGGGTGATTATTTACTGCAAAAAGCATGTCGCCAACAGGTCATAGACGATCTTCATTTGAAGTGGTACCGTCGTTCAGCAGTGTGATATTTTTATAGTTTTTTTGTGCTAGCCATTCTTCAAAATTATGTATAAACTTTGCGTTTGAAACAATGATAATCTCTGAAATCTCTGGTAATTTTTGAAGTTTTTCAATTAAATATTCTATCATTGGTTTGCCTGCTACGGCTACCATCGGCTTGGGTGCATTGAGAGTCAGAGGATATAATCTCGTACCGTAACCACCAGCGAGGATAATTGCTTGCATAGTCAATATTATATCAGAAAATATTGGTATTTTAAGCACTCTTCTGTTTTTGCAAATCAAAAGTTTTTCATATACTGACGAGCGTTATTAATTTTTATTTCTTGTGTGTTTTTTATGGCTCCAAAAAATTCTGAACTTACTCAATCCCAAAAGAAAAAATTGAATGAGACTTCCGCTGCAGGTACACCGGGTCAGTCACGTAAAAAGAAACCAGAAACCAATAAATATTCTTCACTTATTACACTTCTTGCTGTTTCTCTGATTTTTGGAGGAGGTATTTTTTATCTTTTTCAGGGTGTGAATCAGAGTAAAGATGTGGCTATCTCTGATTTTGTACAATCATACAAAAATGGTAAATATAGTGCAGTAGAAATACGCGACCATACTATTATTGGTACACTAGCATGAGCGTCTACGATTCCAATTGATCAGTTTGATTTTGCTGCGCTGTCAGCTGAATCTACGACAAAAGAAGTCTCTATTCTCCCACCTCAGGATTCTCTGAAAGATATTGGTATTGATATAAATGCTCCTCTTCATACTGTCAAAATTCAAGATACCACTTCGATGCATTTCTGGGCCGATCTCGCGCCTACACTTATTGGGACGCTTCTTTTCCTAGTCCTTTTTGTCCTCTTGATGTGACGCATGATGTCTGGTTCAGGAGGTGGACCTATGAGTTTCGTAAAGAATAAATCAAAGCGGTACGAACCGACAAAGGGGAAGATTCTCTTTTCTGATGTAGCTGGTTCAGCTGAGGAAAAACAGGATTTACAGGAATTTGTTGATTTTCTCAAGACTCCAAATAAATACAAAAAACTCTGAGCAAAAATTCCCCGAGGTGTACTCATGGTAGGGCCTCCAGGTACTGGTAAAACCCTTCTTGCTCGAGCAGTAGCAGGGGAGAGCGATGTCCCCTTTTATTCGATTTCTGGTTCTGAATTTGTAGAAATGTTTGTCGGTGTGGGTGCTGCTCGTGTGCGTGATCTCTTTGCAGAAGCAAAAGCGCATGCACCCTCTATTATTTTTATTGATGAAATCGATGCCATTGGTAAGAAACGGTCAACTGGTTTTGGTGGTGGACATGATGAACGTGAACAGACTCTCAATCAGATTCTCACAGAGATGGACTGATTTGATAATGATACCAATATTATCGTCATGGGGGCTACTAATCGTGCAGATGTCCTCGATCGAGCACTCCTGCGTCCTGGCCGATTTGATCGTAAAGTGACGATTCATCTTCCAAATCTCGAAGATCGCGTAGCCATCCTCGAAGTCCATGCGAAAAATAAACCAATGGCAAAAGATATCAATTTCAGAAAAGTAGCAAGTTCGGCTATTGGTTTTTCTGGTGCTGATCTCGAAAATCTCCTCAATGAAGCAGCTATTCTTGCTGGTCGTGATAATGCACAAGAGATAACTCAGCACATGCTCCAAGTGAGTATTGAGAAAATCATCATGGGGAATACCAAGAAATCCCATGTCATGACTGAGTTTGAACAAAAATTGACTGCATATCATGAGGTTTGACACGCACTTGTCGGGAAAATGACTAAACATTCTGATCCAGTCCATAAGATCTCAATTATTTCTCGATGAGCTGCTGGCGGCGTGACATGGTTTCTTCCAGAGAAAGACCGTACATATGTGACAAAAGCAAAAATGCTCGATGAGTTAACTGTCTACTTTGGTGGTCGTGCTGCTGAAGAGATATTTTTTGGTCCAGAATATATCACAACAGGTGCTTCTTCTGATATTGATAGGGCTACTGACATCGCTCGTGATATGGTTACCCGATATGGTTTTGATTCTGATATTGGTATGGAAAATATTGCTGGACGTATGATAGTCGATAATCACCTCGGTGAGGTGGGTGATGCAAATGTCATCTCTGATGTCACGAAGCATCTCGTCGATACCAAGGTACGCAAGCTCCTCTTGGATGCCTATGAAAGAGCAAAAAAGATCATCATAGCTCATAAAGAACTTCATGAAAAAATATCGAAGGTTCTCATGGCAAAACAAGAAATGCTCCAAGAAGAATTTGATGAATTTTTCGTAGACATAAAAGTCCCAGAGAAAATTCTCTTATAGTATTTAGTGTGAGCTAAAGGAGGCAATTTCTTGTCTTTTTATATTTTTGTGTATTATCTCAACGTTTTTAACTTTTTATCGTTATTTTATGGCTAGCATGGATGAACTCAAGGTAGGAAAAAAAATCATTGTCGACGGACAACCGTATGAAGTGACAAAGTCCGAACATCTCAAAGTCGCTATGGGAAAAGGTATGGAAAAATGTACTATTGTGAATCTCCTCAATGGTAAGTCTATGTCAGCTACATTTCATGCAGTTGATAAGGTTGAGGCAGCTGATATTCAGCTCAGAGATGCTGACTATCAGTATACGGATGGTACCGCCTATCACTTTATGGATACTACTAGTTTTGATAGTTATTTTATCAATGCCGATGTCATCGGTGAGAAGAAATATTTTTTGGTTGAAGGGGATAAGACAACTGTCATGTTTTGGGATGGAAATCCTATTAATGTACAGATTGAACCCTCTGTAGTCCTCGAAGTAGTCGACACACCACCAGGGGAAAAAGGTAATTCTGCATCTAACAATCTGAAACCAGCCAAGCTCAACACTGGTCTCGAAATCAAAGTACCTCTCTTTATCGGTCAAGGTGAAAAAGTGCGTGTTGATAGCCGTACGTATGACTATCTTGGTCGAGCATAGTGTATTTACTACGTTTATTCTATAACCCTCTATTTGTAGAGGGTTTATTTTATAAAAAATGTAACAGGTTTGAGAAAAAATGCGATTAGTCCAATGATATTGATGTAGATACTCAGAGTCATAAAGCCTGATAAACATGCTATCCAGAGAGCAATATTATGCTCGAAAAGTTGTTCAACGGGATCTTGCGTTCCTGTTGGAGTCGGTGTCGTGATTTCTTTTTTTATGTTCTCTTCTGCTACTTTTATACCGAACACCCGAGCAACTTCTTTGTAAGAATCTGTAATAGTATTGATTGTTGCTTCTGATTTTTGGCTGATTGTTCTCTGCGTGACCTTACTTTTGAGGTATATTTCTTTGATATCGGTGACAAATATTTGTGTTGGTCCATACACCGTTATGCCAACCCAGAGAGACAAAATGATACCGACAATTCATACAATGAGTTTCATAGAATTTAATTACATGTTATAGTCCAATTTCCATTTGTATCTTTTCATTTTCCTACGATTTCATAGGTGAGCCCTGTTCGTCTATCTATATGCACTTCGTGAGATACATCTTGATATGTGAGGAGTAATACTACATGATCAGGTATGGCTGTAGTATTCGTACTTTTATAGAGTATATCTTCACCCACGAACTCAATTTGTAGATCAATAATATCAGTGAGAGGTCCTGTATCCGGACATGCATGTGTCGATATCTCCATATCTTTGAGAGTCCAGGATCGTATTTTTCTTGTTGATGCATCGTAGGAAGTTTCTTCTGTATCGGCAAGATTTGATTCTGAGGTCATATCTATACGGTCTTTTCATTTTGTGGGGGATATTTCTACGAGACGTTTTCTGACTATTTTTTTATTTTCTGTTTTCCCTAGAAGTGCATGCAGTTTTTCTTCATCGAGAGTTGCTACCATTTTTATGGCTATTTCTTCTACTTTATTTCTTTCTTTTGCACGAAAAAACCCACCAATATTGCTAATTTGCGTCAACATAATTATAATTACAATGACAATCATTATTTCTACAAGTGTGAATCCTCTATTTTTCTGATGTATTTCTTGCCCAAATGATGTTTCTGACATATTCTGAGTGTGTATTTATAAAAACAACTATGTACAGAGTATATATTCTCTTTCTTCTGGCAATAGGATTGCCGATTTTTGCGGTTGATTCTTCGCTGAGTATTCTCCAAGCAAAGAAAATTTCGGATACGTCTCTGACCCTCAGCTGGCATCCTATACAAGATGCTACGAAATATAAAATAATGTATGATGAGAGTGATCTCCTCGACCCTCTCTCACCAAATCTTCTCCTGGATACTGATTTTATGACTCCCACTGAAGGAATACTTACCAAGCTCACCCCATGAACAGAATATACACTTATGGTTCATGGCTACACAGCTGAAGGGAAAAAAATAGGTCAAACTCTCCCACTTCATGTACGTACTGCTCGCACACCTCCCCAGATGAATGTCGTTCGTGATCCTCTTTTTATCAATGCTACGACGATTGAAATTGTCTTTTCTCAGCCAATCAATGAGAGTACAGTGGATGTCACAGTGAGCAATCCAAAAAATAAAAAAATACTGACGTTGGCATCAAAGAAGACTTCCTCAGAAGATATGAGAATACTGACTCTGATTTTAAAAACCCCTATAGAGATGGGTCTTCCCTATGAAATTATCCTCAAAAAAATAGTCTCCCTTGACGGAGTAGAATTACCACCAGAGAATCGTATCCCTATGAAACTCGTCTATCAAGGAGAGCTTCCTGCTGGTATATCTGGTATTGTACCATCACCTCTTCCTGTTATTCCTCCGCAAACTGTAGAACCAGAAAAGATTTTTGCTGAACCGGTTCCTATTGATGCGCTTCCAAAAACTGGTCCTTGACTTATCTGGATCGCACTTATGTTGTCTGGTGCTCTCGTTTTTTCTAGAAGACTTATCAAAAAAGTGTAGTAGCAGAGTGAACTCCTATATTTTCACTAATATAGAAGGCCCCATAGCAGTACAGATATACACTGCTTCTATAAAAGTAACTGTTGTTTTTAGTCCTGTTGGACGCGCTTCTTTGAGATGCTGTATAAATGCTTCTAGATTTTCGGTCAGTTTTTTTGAACCAAATGAGAGTTTTCCAAAGACGCCATGGATATCGCCCTGTTTGTCATTTTTGACTTCAAATTTACCACCCTTGAGTTCTTTTAATATACCTGAGAGATCTTCACCAACTGTCCCTGATTTTGGATTTGGCATGAGACCTTTAGGACCGAGAACTTTTGCGATTTTACCCATCTTACGCATCATCACTGGCGTAGCTATCGCAATATCAAAATTGAGGGGAATAGAACCATTTTCAATACCTGAAATCAAATCATCACCACCAGCTATGAGCGCACCACCTGAAATGAGTGATTTTTCATCACCAGCATCAGTAAAGGCAGCTATTTTTATTGCTTTACCAGTCCCATGGGGGAGAGACATACCCATACGAATCATCTGATCTGCCTTTGTGGGATTGATACCGAGACGGAAATGAATCTCAACTGTTGGGTCAAATTTTACAAAATTTGTCTTTTCGAGAAGCGCAATTGCTTCTTCGACTGTGTAGGTTTTGCCAGCTTCGATAAATTTCGTTGCTGCGTTATACTTTTTGCCTCTTGGCATATAGAGAAAAATAAAAAAATAATTGGTACAAGCCCCAGCACCACTTTTTCGAGACTTAATTGCATCGAATCTCAAAAAAGTGGTGCTGGGTCCCAATACGAGTGGAATAATACAAAAATCTTGCAAAAAGCAAGAAATTTGTATGCTACACAATATTATGATTACCCTCAAGCTCAGAGATACCAGTGGCATTTGGCATACTTTTACCGGTGATTCAAAACTCTCTATTTCAGAACAATGCGAAAAACATGGCATAGATTCACCTTTTGCGTGTCGTGCTGGTGCTTGCACGACCTGTGCGTGTTATGTCCGTGCTGGTGCAGAACATCTCGTGCAAAATAGATTTGGAGAAAAACTCATCGATACTGAAGATAATCAATTTTTAACCTGTATTGGCGGTCTTCATGATGGGCATGTTAGCTCATCAGAAAACTATGAAGTTGTGCTCGACTTTGGAGAGTAATTTTCTTACTGAAAGAAAAATGGAGCAATAGTTTTGAGTATCCATGGGATCATAGCTAGCGCGACAAGTCCGATGAAGATATCCATGATTTTCTTTTTTGCTTCATCTCGGAATTCTTCCCCTTCAGGGAGAATACCAGTTATAGATATCATGATGCCTATAACTATCATCACGAGTACGCCTATTACGAGACTGATGAAAAATACGTATTTATAGATACTTGAGATAAATTTTACAAATCCATCAGTAGCTGAAACAGTGCATTTATATCGATCATCCTGTCTTGTTTTACCACTTCAACTATCGAATGGTGTTTCATTTCCTGACATGGAGCACGGTTCACTCGTGTACGTTGTGATGTTCATTTTTTTTAGAGCTGAAGGATCTACAGCTTCATCTTCTGCGTATTCACCAATTCCTGGTATTTTTTGAGTTATAGTCTCAGCATGAACATAAATCATTGTTATGAGCGCCAGGAATATGAGCATGGTTATTTTCTTCATAAATTTAGATATTAAGACGAATTATTTCTATCAAAAATGTATAGGAGAGAATCAAGAGTATCGTGCCTATAAAAGTATAGAGAATGATCTTTTTACCTCTTTCTGCTCTTTCTTCATCTCCCGCAGCTGTGATATACCAGTATGCTCCTGTGATGATACATATGAGGGCTATAGGGCCTGCCAGGAAGAGACAAAAATTGGCTATGTTTATGAGTACGAGCATGATGCCCATAGCATTGAGTGTTCCACCAAAAAATATTGCTCGGTAGAGAGACTCCATAAATCATACTACGACGAGAGCAATTGCTCCGTATATGACACGCATTTTCGTTTCTTTTGTCAGATTTTCATTATTTCCACGGAGCATCAAACTAAATCCTGCCCATGTAAACATCGCAACTGCTGTGGCTATCATGATGACTTCGAAAAATTTCATAATGGCGATGACACTTCCATTACCCCAGAAATTTTGAGGACAAAAGAAATAGTTACATGTGTTCAGAGATGATTCACTAAATGTTCCCCCGGGATCTCGCGTTGAAACCGTGGTCACTTTTCGATTAAAGTCATCATCGAGATAGCTACTTCCTGTGATTATCATATAGACGAGCTCTGCTACGTTGACCATAAATAACCCCACCATGATGAGTAATATCCTATATCGTCCGTCGGCATTTTTTTCCTCATCTCACATACTCGTCACAAATATCATCCCCACGTAGAGCATAGCAAGTAATGCTACTCCATTCAGTACCACACGTGCTGTTTTGATGATATCTATCAAAATATTTCGTAGAACAGTAAAAAAATCTGATCAGTTTGGTTTTATGATAGAGTTACTCGAGAGTTCACGAGCACTTCCTCCTATCCCTGTCACACCCGCAGCAAAAGACGACCCATGGAGTAATATAGCGCAACAGAGTATAATATGGGGTAAAAATTTGTGAATGTTTGAAAAAAAATATCGCATACTATATATCTTGGTTTGTGAAAAATCCAGCATAATCATCGCGGTGGATGATATTTTTTTGTTCGAGTTCTTGAGCATAGACGTACATAGGTATCATACCTTCTGATCGTCCCATCTGTATAGCATTTCCTATCTGCGATAAATCTCAGGAACGAATGAGATTTTTGATGCCACTATTCACGAGCATGAGCTCAAAAAGAGCTATTCGTTGATTCTCTACATCATGTCTTGGTACGAGGCGCTGCGAGATAACTCCGAGGAGACTATCAGCGAGCCGTGTATAGATCTGTCTCTGTTGTTCTGGGCTAAAAAATTGGACTATACGACTAATAGTCTGAACACTTCCAGCAGTATGTAGTGTTGAGAAGACAAGATGGCCAGTTTCTGCCAGATTCAGTGCTGCTTCGACGGTTTCGGTATCACGCATTTCTCCAACCATGACGACATCTGGATCTTCTCTCATAGCGGCACGAATGGCCGCGACAAATGAATTTGTGTCTCGACCGACTTCTCGCTGAGAAAACACTGATTTCCTATCTTCAAAAAGAAATTCTATAGGGTCCTCTATCGTGATAATATTCTCGCCTCGAGTTTTGTTTATCTCTTCGAGCATTGCTACGAGAGTGGTTGATTTTCATGAACCAGTTGGCCCTGTGACAAGTACGAGTCATTGTTTTGCTGTGAGAAAACGATCTATCGCTTGGGGCAAACCTAAATCCTGTATAGATTTTGCTCCCTGCTCGATACGTCGAAATGAAAAGACGAGACGCTCAAGTGACCATGATCCATTTACTCGAAATGAGACCTTGTCAATGTCGCTCACATAGCCAAAATCCACATCATGAGATTCTTCTAATTTCTTCATGATTTCAGGGTGTTTTTCGAGGATCTTTTTTTTGATTTGGTTCAAGTGGTCTGGCGTGAGACTTGGTTCGTGGTCGACTTTGAGGAGTACTCACTCAATCCGATATGTGATTGGTTTCCCTGCTGAGAGGTGTATATCAGAGGCCTTTATCGTTGTAGCGAATTTGAGGACGCTTTCTGTGTTGAGTTCTTTTTTTGCTTCATCGTCAAAAAATTTCCATGTTTTTGGATCAATGTTTTGACCTTGTGTGGCTTTGGAGGTTTCTTGCTCTTGTTTTTTTTCTCGTACGAAATTTATCACTTGAGGGAAATGTTCTCGAGCGTATGCTTTTGCTTCATCGAGGGAATTGACTATATGTGTCGCTTGTTTTATGCCTGTGAGTTCGAGGATATCTCCGAGCTTACCAGGTATGACAATACTGGATCATCCATTTGTTTGGAGGTATTTTGTTATCTCGATAATACCTGTGATAAATGCGGTTTTGATACCTTCTACTCGAGAGAGATCAAAAACAGCTATTTGTGGCGCTTCTTTTGCGTATTTGAGGATACTACCAAATATTGGAGGTGATGTTTTTTCATCGAGAGTTCCTACACATAAGAGTATGAGTATGCCATCTTCATGTACTGCGCTATTTTGGGTTATTTCCATATAACCAGCATAGCATATCTGTGATTTTTTTGCCAACTTCCTCGTACTAAAAGTAAGTAAGAAGAATATTGACTTGTTTAATATTTATTTTACACGAATAATTTTTATTCCACCCTCTTCTCTTTCTCATGGAGATTGTCTGAGGAGGGGGTGTGCAGGTGTTGTTGCGATATTTGCCTGATTCAAGTCATCGAGATTGATTTCTACTTGTTGTACTTGTGTATTTGCTGTCGCAGAGAGTATTCCGCGGACGACTCGATAGTGAATCTCATCCATCATCTGCAGAAAAAACTCATAGGCACGCTCTTGGTAGACGAGAAGTGGTTGTTTTTGATTATATCCTTCAAACGCGACATCTTCTCGGAGGTTAGCCATCTTTTCGATGTGTTCCATCCAGAGCTGATCGATAGCTGCAAGATAGATTTCCCGCTGAAAGTGGTCAAAATTTCGCTCTCAAAAGAGTTTTTGTACTCCTTCGAGTTTTTTCTTCCATAGGATAAAAATCTCTTCCCGTATTTCATCAAAATCTACACCACTGAGAATGATAGTTTCCCTCAGAATATCGCTCAGACTCGCATTGAGTTTTTCTATATTGATTTTTAGTTCTTCTTCTTGATGTCGTACGACTAACCGTTCAGCTTCATCCCGGAATATTTTCTCAATTTGGAGATCTATGTCTGAGCCAGTATCATCATTTTTTGCAAAATCTTCGAGCATTTTCTGACGTCGTCCATAGATGATGAGACGGTGTTGATTCATGACGTCATCGTATTCTAGGACATGTTTTCGCATGTCAAAATGTCTTCCTTCGACTTGTTTTTGGATAGCGGTGATTCTTTTTGTGAGAGTTTTGCTTTGAATGAGTGGCTCATCTTCAGGGAGACTTGCAAAAAATGGCGAATTAAACATCGAGAAGAGTTTGTCACCACCAAATATACGCATGATGTCATCAGTAGGGGAGACGAGAAATTGGCTCATACCAGGATCACCTTGACGACCAGAACGTCCACGGAGTTGATTGTCGATACGACGAGTTTCATGTTTTTCTGTACCGAGAATTGCGAGTCCACCGAGTTCTACGACTCCTTCACCGAGCTTGATATCTGTACCACGTCCAGCCATATTGGTGGCTATAGTGATAGCATTTTTTTGACCAGCTTTTCCGACTATTTCTGCTTCTCGAGCATCTTGTTTTGCATTGAGGACTTCATGCTTTATTCATTTTTTTGTGAGCATGTCAGAGAGCAGTTCTGATTTTGCCACAGATACTGTACCGACGAGAATTGGTTGCTCTGTTGCATGGATCTTTTCAATAGTTTTTACGATGTACTCAAATTTCCCTTTTTCATTTTTAAACAGGAGATCAGCACGGTCATCACGAATAAGTGGTTTGTTAGTTGGGATTTGTACGACATCGAGTCCATAGATTTTCTGAAATTCTTCTTCTTCAGTTTTTGCTGTACCAGTCATTCCTGATAGCTTCTCATAGAGACGAAAAAAATTCTGGTAGGTGATATTTGCGAGTGTCTTGCTCTCACGTTGGATGGTGACATTTTCTTTTGCTTCAAGTGCTTGATGGAGGCCATTGCTAAATCGTCGTCACTCCATGACACGACCGGTATGTTCATCGATAATCATGATGTCATCACCTCGTACGAGATAGTCTATATCTCGTATGTAGCATGCTTTTGCACGGAGAGCATTTTCTATATGATGGAGATCGTTGTAGTGGTCAGAGACAAAGATATTTTCTACTCCGATAGCTTTTTCTACTCGTTCAATTCCATCTTCGGTGAGTGCCACAGTTTTTGTCTTTTCATCGACAGTGTAGTGCTCTGGGTGAGAGAGTTTCCCAGCCATCTGTGCGAATTTGATATATTTTGACGTTGGTTCATTATCTGGGGCTGAGATGATGAGGGGTGTACGAGCTTCATCGACGAGAATTGAGTCGACTTCATCGACGATGGCAAATGCCCGACGTGACATCACCTGGTCAGCAATGGAAGGAGCCATATTATCACGGAGATAATCAAATCCGAGTTCAGTATTGGTCACATAGACGATATCGCAGTTATAGTTTCTCTTCTTTTCATCACGTGATTGACTATTGAGTACGACTCCTGTCGTGAGACCAAGGGCTCAGTAGATAATGCCCATTTCACTAGCGTCACGTCGAGAGAGATATTCATTCACTGTCACGACATGGACAGGATCGCCCGAAAGTGCATTTAGATATGCCGCCAGTGTCGCTACGAGTGTCTTTCCTTCACCAGTACGCATTTCTGGGATATTTCATTCATTCAGCGTCAGAGCACCAACGAGCTGAACATCAAAAGGTATCATGTTCCATACCTTCGTTGACCCATCAGGAAGCGTGAATTCTTGATCATAGATGAGTTCACTGGCTCTTCGATGCAGGGCAAGTGCTTCAAAACGAAGTGTCTGGACCATTGCTTCACGATCTTCGATATATCTTTTTTTATTTTTCTCATGAGCATCTGCTTTTTCGGTGAGACCAAGAGCAGCATCATTATCGATACGATCTTTTTCTGTGATATATGCGAGCCGAATAGGATCAAATTTTTGTTTGAATGCTTCTGTTTTTGTTTTGACGGCATCCAGAGTATCAATGGTTTTCTTATAGTCCTCTTCGATTTTTTTGATTTTTGTGAGGTCTTTTTGGTAGCCATGGAGGACTGCTACTGTTGGGTCGCCGAAGAGTTGAGAAAAGAGAGACATATAAAGAGAGAAAAAAGCAGAAAGAATAAAGAAAAAAGATAGGATTTTTCTTTTGATTTGTTCTGATTATAGGGATTTTTAGATGAAATCCAGTGTATCTACACTATACACAAAAGCTCTCCAAGATTTCTTTCAGGTAGTAATAAGTCCACTTCACCCGAGGTGAGTTTTTTGAACATATCTCGTTGATACATCGCTTCAGTTTCGATGCATTTCTTTGCTTGTGCTCCATAGGTTGATTCTCCAGAGAGCATGAGATGATTTGGGCCTGTAAGCATAGATGTTTCCATATCTTCTATTTCCGCTGGTATGATCACTCATTCTGGTGTGAGCATACTCTCGAGAAAGCCAGTAGCACAGATCGATTCGATTCAGTATTTCCGACATGAAGCGAAAAAGTGTGATTGTATCTGGTGCATATTAACCACCGCTCGTGGATCCATCTCTACACGGAGATCTCCTCGTCCGAGCATCGCGAGAGTAAGTATTTTATTTGCGAGTATTTCATCAATATAGAAGACTGCATGGGGAGTTTCAAATTTTCACCCGAGATTTCAAGTGTAGCGGTATTCTTCACGTATGATCTTCACAAAATGAAGAACATCTTCAGGCGTTGAAAAATAGGAGACCATGACATTATCCACGTATTCAAAACCGAGGATATCACGTGCAAATTCAATACTTTTTCTGTCATGATCAGTGATACACTCGATTCCGAGAGGACGATTTCTCACACAGATTCACTTGCGTCCACCGAGGATAAATGTGTCACTTCCTGAGAGGATCTCTGTACACTCTATAACAGCTCTCTCATCTGATTTTTCTCGGACTACAGCCGTCATTTTTGCGTCATCGAAAATCACGACATCACCCACTTGCATCACTTCTACGATTTGTGGGAAACAGACACGGAGTTTTCCTGGTGTACAAAATCGTTCCTCTGAGGTTGCTGACGCATAGGTCACTTCGAGCATTTCTCCGAGCTTGACTGTTATGTCTCCCTGTGGTCACATCTCATGTATACGCGGCTTAGGGCCTTGGAGATCTATGAGAATAGGGACATGTTTGTGAATCGTTTTGAGATATGCTGCGAGAGCGTCGAGATCTGTTTCTTTTCCAATATGGGAACAATTTACACGGTAGATGCCTATCAGATTGAGCGTCTCAGGACTGTCTCGGAGGACTTTTGTCAGTGCTGGTCAGTGGGTTGCTACGATATAGTTTTCTGGTATTGCTTTTTTCTCTTCACGGGTAGTAAGGGAAACGTTTTTAAATGCTTCTACCGCTTCAGCATAGAGGAGTGTTTTTTCGTTTTGCATAGAGCGATTGTATACAATACTGGTTGTATTCAAGAATTAATTATTTTTATGCCAGAGGTAGTATCCAGTCCATCCAATAGCACTTGTCACAATAAGCGTCATTCATACAATGAGAAATATCTGATATACGAGTTCTTGTTCTGGTTGAAAAAAGTATATCCAACCCCAAATTATGTCATACCCGATACCAGCGATGATTATATCAGACACTTTATTTGAGAGGGCTTCATCTGATCAGACTCCTACGACCGTTTCTCCTATTTCCCACACAATGGCGATGATAATTGTTACCAAAAATCCAATCAGCATATTGTAACCGAGAAGTGCACAGAGAAAAGCAGGCATTGTCCCAAAAAGTGTATGTGGAATAGTCCACAAATCTATAAAATCTCTGTGCCAGAAACTGTCATCGTACCATTTCTTTTTCATAGAAAGAGTGTAGCTATAAATGATCTTATTTCAACACGGTCATACCGTTGAAAACGGTATCCAGGTGAAAACATTACCGATTCGCACTATGTTTTATTCTACTCGATATGCCTTAGGGCATTTCTCCGGTACTTTTTCTGCAAAAAGTACCCAAAAGCATTCAAGGGGCAAAAACTCGCTATAAGCTGAATTCAACAGTATTCTGTTTTCATCCCGCTCAGACAGTTTGCCCCTTAAAAATCCTTTTCTGTTTTTGTTAGAGGTTATTTGTAATTCCTATTTTTCCAATTCCACCATTTGAGGAGTTCTGGGTCGCGTTTCTCGGGAGGAGTATCGGCGAAGTATACTGCACAACGAAAAGTATAGAGCATACATGGGTCTTGCACACTTCCACGAAAGCGGTTATGGAGGTCATACAGCGCCTCAGGATCTCGTCCTCGTAAATCCTCCACTTCAGCAATACCCATTCCTATCAAATCTTTTGCAATAATTTTTCAGATTCAGGGGATTATTGTTAGAAAGCTCATGTTTTTGTTGAAAAATTTTAATCTAGGATCTCATCTAAATCTGTAATTTTTATTTTAGGGAAAGTGTATGTTCATCTTCCTCAAATAATTGTAATTGAATTAATAACTCAATCAGAAATTGAAGTTTTACCATTGACTCAGGAGATATAGCTATGTTCAGTATGATATACTCAACTTGCAATTCTTTTTCACACACTGTCTTGGATTATCGAAATAGTTCAAAAATCTATTGGCATCCTGCAAGTTATATCGAATCAATTACGTCATGTTGTTATTCCAATAAGTGAATTTATAATTATTTGAAAATTATTCTGAGTTACGTCAATTCTTCTCTGAGAGTATTCCTCATTGAGTTCTATTTCTCATAGCTGAAAAAGTCTTCTGACATCTCTTATCTGAGCATCAATTATATCAGGAGTCAGCACATCAATATACTCTTCGTCAAGACAATGTGTCATAAAATCAGGAGCACTAAATACTTCTTCTAACAATGCAGGAGAACAATTTTTTCTAATTTCCAAAATTATCTGTAAATCTTCATCAAGTCATCTTTGATTAAGTATTCTTCAATGTGAAGCCCTTTTTTCAAAGAGAGTTCTGAGTAGAATTTTGATAACACTAGCCCTTTCTTCTCTTCCATTTTCTAAAATTCCACTCACTGAAAATTCTGAACGAAGAACACTTAATACATCTTCAAAAGTATGTCATCATAATAATATATTTGACCATGGTTTAGCAAGTTCTCGCGGTAATGCAACTCATCAAATTTCTGCAGCATTGATAAGAGGTAGGGTAGCTATTCATTTTAGAACTTCTCTTCTTTTCATTGGATGTTTTAAATCTTCTGCAATCCGATTCGTCCTTTTTCGTTATCTACTTGGATGACTTTTACATGGACTTTATCTCCAGTATTGACGACGTCTTCGACGCGAGCGATACGCTTATCAGAGAGTTTGCTTATATGGATCATACCAGATTTTCCGCCACCGATTTCGACGATAGCTCCGACGCCTTCGAGGATTTTCACGACTTCACCATCGAATTCTTGACCGATTTCGATTTCACGGACGATATTTTCGATAGCTTTTTTCGCGCCTTCTCATGCCTCTTTATTTGGTCCAGTGATGACAACCATTCCATCATCAGCGATAGAGATTTCTACACCGAAGTATTTCTGCATATCCTGGATAGTTTCACCACCTTTACCGATGACCATACCGATTTTCTCAGGATTGATCTTCATAGAGATGAGAGCAGGAGCATGTTTAGAGACTTCTGAGCGAGGCTTGTCGATAGACTTGAGCATACCCTGGAGGATAAATTCTCGAGCGCCTTTTGCTTGCTCAAACACTTCTCGGACGATTGCGAGCGTGAGACCGTCAATCTTTGTATCCATTTGGAGAGCTGTGATACCTTTGCGAGTACCAGCGACTTTGAAATCCATATCTCCGAGGAAATCCTCTTGAGCTTGGATATCTGAGAGGACGACGTATTTACCAGTCGCATCATCGAAGACCATACCCATAGCAACACCAGAGACTGGAGCTGAGATAGGAACACCAGCATCCATGAGGGCGAGTGTCGATCCACAAACTGAGCCCATTGAGCTTGAGCCATTACATGTGTGGACTTCAGAGACGACACGGACTGTGTAGCCGAATTCTTCTATTTTTGGGAGGACAGGTGTGAGTGCTTTTTCTGCGAGATTTCCATGACCGACTTCACGACGACCGACTCCACGCATCATCTTTATCTCACCGACTGAGTAAGGGGGGAAATTGTAGTGGTGCATGTAACGACGCTCGTATTCTGGGTACATACCTTCGACGAGTTCATTATCGAGAGGTCAACCAAGTGTTGCGATGGAAAGAACTGATGTGACACCACGACGGAAATGACCTGAACCGTGTGTGAGAGGGAGGATACCGACTTCTGTCATGATAGGACGCACTTCGTCACCTTTTCGGCCATCGAGACGACGACCTGTTTCGAGGACATTTTTACGCATGACTTTTTTCACGTATTTGTAGACGAGTTCTCCGATTTCATTGCCGTTGAGCTCTTCTGTATCTTCTGTATAACCAAGAGCTGTCTTTGCTTCAGCGATGATTTCTTCGAGCTTGTGATGAAAATCCATCTTACCGATATTGTAGAGCGCTTCGATTTTCTCAGCAGAGAGCACTGCGAAGACTTTTTCTTCGAGACCAGCAATGCCTGTAGTGAGATCGAGATCTATTTTTGTGATAGGGTATTTCGCTTCAACAGTCTTGATAAAATCTTTCTGAGCAGCAGAGAGCTCTGCGAGGACTTTCTGAGCGTATTCAAAACCACGCATGACCATTTCTTCACTGGCTTCTTTTCCGCCCATCTCGACCATCGTGATGATAGAGGCAGTACCTGCAACAGTGAGTTCATAGAGAGCATTATTGATTTCGTCAAAAGTTGGGTCAAATATCATACCACCATCTTCCATGACCGCGAGACGGACACCAGAAACAGCGTCTTCAAACTGGTGTACACCAGCAAGCTGCAAAGCGATGCTCGCGCCTGTGATACCCCAGACACCGAAATCTTGTTTCCCAGTGGCAGAATAGATCGTTGGGATAATCTGGACTTCGTTTGTTGTGCCTTTTGGGAACATCGGACGAATAGGTCGATCGATAAGACGAGAGTTGAGAATCGCAGAAGTCGTCGGACGAGCTTCGCGTTTGTTAAAGCGTCCGCCACCGATATGACCGGTTGAATAAAAACGTTCTTGATAGTCGACAGAGAGAGGGAAGAAGTCCGCTCCTGGTTTGCCTTTTTTGCTGACACCAGCAGTGGTGAGGAGGACGTGACCGAGTTCATCTTTGATGGTCACTGCTCCATCGATGAGGAGGGCAAATGAACCAGTTTCAAAGGTGTATGTCTTACCAGCAATAGTGTAAGCTTTCGAAATCGGAGTAATCTCTCCGACGTTATTGTCGCGAATTCACTGAATCATAATAGGGTGGATAGAAGATAATTATGTAGGTAGAAGTAGAGAAATAGGTAGAGGGCGGATTTATAAAAAATTCCTTCCTCTATCTCTACCCTTACCTCTTACCTGGTAGTCCCACAGAGGAAGAGCCCAGACTTACCTCATAACTGAAGTTTTTCAGCTATCGGGCAAATCTAGAGTTACTTCACTACGAAACTTGGGAAATTATATGGATTTTTTTGAAAAAAGCGAATATTTATTATATCACAATAACATATATTTGACAAATATAATTATATAATTATTATTCTTATACTTATTTATTAAATACAATAATTTATGGCTGAAGAAAATAGTTTGTTCAGAGCTATAGAAACTCATGATGCTCATTTACCAGAATGTAGTGATGATGCTTTGATAATGGATGATGCTATATATTTAGTTAGAGTATGACATACACAGAGACTATGTGATAATATTTTGTCTCTTGCTCAAGGCAATGGTATAACAGCATGAAGAGTTCTAAGATTGATTGCTAGAAATGTAGTTACAACGGATGGCTGAAAATGATTGAAAGATGAATTTCTTGAAACTTATCCTTTCACCCATGCTGCATTGGATTATCTCATTAGGACTTTTGCTGATCCTGAAACTAAAAAATAATTTCTGGAACCGATGATAGGAACGAGTTTTACGCCGAGCGAGTGAGGAGTGAGTAAAATGAAGTGAGTTGAACTGGAAAAATGCCTTGAATGGCATTTTGAGTAGTAATGGTCGCTTGTGATTTATTTGGCTTGCCATTCCGAAGCGCATACAAAAGAACATTTGCCCATCTTTCGCTTGAAGAGCTACGGAGGGCATTCTCCACTTAGGCGAAGAATGGAGCCGATGACAAGATTTGAACTTGCGACCTGAAGTTTACGATACTCCTGCTCTACCAGCTGAGCTACATCGGCATGGTGGCGAGTTTAATACGTTTAATACGTTTTACAAGTTTAATCCGTTGTGATTTTTTCCAGTAGTTTCTTCTCCACCTCCATAAATACTTCTTCGAGTTGTTCTTTTTCTTCTTTCGTAAATTTTGACAGTACCCAATCAGCAGCGTCCATATTTGGATGGCGACCAATACCGATTTTTATACGCTTAATATCTGGTGTTCAGAGTACTTCAATAATCGAACTAATACCATTGTGTCCACCACCACTTCCTGTCTCACGAAATCGTACTTTGCCAAATTCCATATCGAGATCATCTGAGATAATGATGATGTCTTCGGGAGCAATTTTATAAAAAGACGCACATGCTTGGACGCTTTTCCCAGAGAGGTTCATGTAGGTTTCGGGTTTGAGAAAGACGCATTTGATTCACTCAAGAATACAAGAAGTGTAGAGTCCCTGGTATCATTTTTTCCATTCCTCTGCACTCATCTGGCTTGCTACGTCGTCGACAAAAAGAAACCCGACATTGTGCCGAGTTTCTCTATATTCTTTTCAGGGATTTCCGAGTCCGACGATGAGTTTCATGAGAAAATTTTAGAGGTCGCCTGTCCATGCTCCGACACCATTGGGACTATTCGCTCATGTCGTATTTCTCCGAGTACCACCAAAAACTGGAATACTACCTGATGCCCCTCTATCAGATGAGTAGATAGATTGCCCACTTGCTACTTCAAAACAGGATTGGTCAGTTTTGCCAAAGACTCTATCAGAGACACATTTCATAGTCTGAAAGATATTTCCAGGACTAAATTTTTCTCAGATACTTTCAAAACCAATTGATCGAGACACAGCAGGTGTCACGAGGATGATGATAATAATAACTAGTAAACCGATAACAGAGTATCGAATCATATTGATTGCTGGATGGACTTTGTGTTCATCACCACCAGAGATGACTAATAAAAATCCTCACCAGAGTACAAACATGATAGTAAGGAGTACAGCGATGAGGAGGAGGATAGCGATACCGACGGTCATGAGTTCTTCCAGAGTATAAATCTGGGTAGCAGAATCAGCAAAAGTTGATGTCTGAGCGTACACTATAGAGGTGAACATGGTTCGACGAGGTTTAAGAAAAGCCGTTTATCATTTTTTATGCCGATAATTCGGACGAGAGACTGAAGTGCACGGATAGTTTTTCATCCACGACCAATTACACGTTTCATATCATCTGTGTGTACAGTGAGCTGATAGCGTGTTGCGTCTGGATCTTCCTTGACCTCGAGTACAACTGCGTCAGGATTTTCGACAATATTTGTGATACAAAAGCGTATAAATTTTTCTGCCATAAAAGGGGAGAGATGTTACAGCTGTGCCACGAATAAAAAAACTCTCGCGTATACTAGATACTGAGAGAGTTTACTTTGAGAAGTCTTTCGACTGAAGGAGATAATTGAGCACCCTGACTGACACGAGCACGTACCTTATCCATATTGATGTCATATTTTTTTGATTGAGCATCATACCATCCGAGGATGTCTACTTCGCCACATTTGACGGGCTTTGTATGCTCTGTGACAACGATACGATAATGAGGGACATGTTTACGACCTGCACGGGAAAAACGAATCTTTAACATAAGAAAAGTGATATAAATACGTAGGTATTCTAGACAAATGTGTATAAATGCAAGTTTTTTGTTTGTTTTTTCTTATGAAAAGATTCTTCTGGTACTTTTGATGACAAAAGTACCCAAAACCACTGGGAACAAATAAACTCGCTTTCCTCTTCAGCAACTTATTTTCTGTCTTCACGACGCTCAGACAGTATTTGTTCCCAGATCCTCATATCCGTAATACATGTTGTTCTATTTTTTAGAATTGTTCGATTTTGCTCTTTGATTTTTACTATTTATACTATAATTACTCTATGTTTGACTCTCTCAAAAAAAATGCAGCTATCTATGTTTCTCTCGAAGAAACTGATCAACCTATGACCTGGTGTGATGATTGTGGTAACTACTGAATTCAAAAGGCACTCTTTCAGGCGCTCACTCTTGAGGGTATCCAACCAAAAGATGTCATCGTCGCCTATGATGTAGGATGTTCAGGAAATGAATCTGATAAAGTCTGATTGACTACGATTCATGGACTTCATGGACGTGTCTTGCCTCTCGCTACTGGTATCAAAATTGCCCATCCAGAGATGACCGTGGTTGCCCATGCGGGTGATGGCGCGACATTGAGCGAAGGCGTTAATCATCTCATACACACCGTTCGACATGATAGGAACATTCTCTTCCTACATCACGTTAATGCGACATTTGGTCTGACAACTGGTCAGGCGAGTGCTGTGACTATTCCATGAACCAAGATGAATGCTACGCCACTGGGTGTCGATACACCACCAGTTGATTCACTTCGTCTGCTTTCTGGGTGTGATCCGACGTTTGTTGCAAGGACTCTTTCCTATGATATGGACCATATGACAGAGGTTTTTCAAGCTGGACTTCGGCATCCTGGTTTTGCGTATATCGAAATTCTCCAACTCTGTCCAACCTATAATCGAGTGCAAAATCGTGAATGGTATGAAAAAAATATTGTACGTGTCTGAAATGGCTACATGCCTAACCATGAAAGTTTTCTTGGATGTCTCAAACTCTCAAAAATGCCTGTTGGAATACTTCTCAGTGAACCACGGGAGAATCATCTTCAAACACGGAAAAATCTCGTGGAAGAAGTCAGAAAATATGATATCGCGTATCTGCTGTAAAGAGGGTTGCCATTCCGTTCTCGCCACGGAAGTCCAGTAAAATACTATTTCCGCTTTGTACTTTTTATGAAAAAAGTACCAAAATCACCGAAAGCAAATAAACTCGCTAAACTTTTCAGCAAGAAAATTTCTGTATTCTTGACGCTTAGACAGTATTTGCTCTCGGACTCTCTTTTCTGGAATTCACGTTAGGAATACAATAATTAATCTTTTATCTTTTTGAGAATGAGTATACTCAGATAAATTCTTAATCTCATAATATGATACTCTCTGATTCTCAAATTCTGGAAGAAATCCGGAATAAAACGATCGTCATAACTCCTTTTCGAGAAGACTGTTTAGGGGGTAATAGCTATGATGTACATCTCGGTAAGCATCTTGCCATGTATGATGATGTTGAGCTGGATGCCAAAAAACATAACACCATACATCACTTTGATATACCTGAAGAAGGTTTTGTTCTTATGCCAAACACGCTCTATCTCGGAGTGACAGAAGAATATACTGAGTCTCATCTCCATGTCCCTTTTTTGGAATGAAAATCATCTACAGGTCGCCTCGGTATCAATATACATGCTACAGCTGGTAAATGAGATGTTGGTTTCTGTGGGCATTGGACACTTGAAATATCCGCAAGTCAGCCAGTGAGAATCTATGCGTGAATGCCGATAGGGCAACTTCTCTATTTTCCAGTTCTCTGAGAGATTATTACGAGTTATGCTTCGAAGAAAAGTGCAAAGTACGCATCACAACCAGGATATCCTGTAGAAAGTATGATGTGGAAGAATGTATTTTAATCTTGCGCTTTCGTCTCACTTATTCTCACGGGAAAGGCGAGAAATAGTGGGTAAAGGGAGGAGGATGAAAATATCCTTTTCTATGAAACAGCATTCAAAGATTTCCTTGTTTTTTCTATCCACGTCATTCCTATACACTGATATCACCTCAATTGAAGAAGTTTCAGGAGTTTTTCGTATTCATCTAATAATTCTCAAAAAGTTTTCATATCTTGCAATGAGAATTCACCTTTGGCTAATCTCTGCTGCCTTTCCATTTTATCTAATGAATTAGAATAATCACCTAATGTATCGAGTAATGTTGCTATGCAAGCAATACTATTCTTGGCTTTTATTGCATCAAATGCGTTAGATCAACCTTGTGTGCGAAGTTGAACGAAACAAGAATCCAATACTCCTTTATGGTTTCCTTTTAATGTTCCAGGAAGATAATTTGCTACACCTGCAAAGAATACTTGCATTCCTTCTTCTATTGTCCTGATTTTTGATATTTCTGGTAGACCTCAGGAGATAAATTTTGGTATTGATGAAGCATTTAAAGTAGCATCAACCATTCCTGCATACTCGATTGCTACACTGGGTACTGCTTGTGCAGGAACTGGAGTTTCTGTTGGTGCACCTTTGTCTCTTCAAAATAATTTTCCAAGCCCCATAAATTTTATTTTAAATAATAATTTACCATTATAATAACATTATTGAATTTATTTGTCAATAACTTGGCGAGTGTTAATCTAAGATTCTGCATTAAAAGAATTTTATTTCAATTTTAGGAGCTTATGGTCTGACTGTTCGTACGTAATCTTTCTGCATAACAGGTGAATTTGGCTTTAATCTAATTCTTATGCTAGTTGACTCTGGTAATATAGTTTGTCAATCAACTATTATTCAAGGGTTGAGAGACTTAAGGTCTTCAAAAGTCATGCCAGATAAATCTAGGATATCATTTATGCTACAGTCTGCACTTTGGGTAAATCCTGCTATGACACCATTTTCAGTATTTTCTTCTTTTACTATTTTCACCACTGGCTTCTCTTCCACCACTGGCTTCTCTTCCACCACTGGCTTCTCTTCCACCACTGGCTTCTCTTCCACTTTATTTTGTGTTATATCTACAAAATCTTCTGCTATCCAACCCTTCTGGTTGTTAAATTGAACTAGAAGAAAATTCTTTTTTTGATTTTTTACCTCTCGAGTTACCCTATCAAGTACCTGTGCTGTTTCTCATGGTTGGAGCATTCATATTATTTTACCATTATCGTCGCGAATGCGTAGACGATGTCTAGAGCCATCACCCTTAATATCATTTGTGCGAGCTGTGGCAGTAATACCTAATTTTGCTAATCTATTTTCACTTCAAGGGGTATCACGTAACGAATACTCCAAGTCATTCAACTGATTATGAGTTGCCTCTTTATTTCTTTTTTGTTCCTCAATTTTTTCTTGATTTTCAACAACATAATTTGTTTTTACCTCAAAATCATCGGGCTTTTCAATTGGGAGAGATTCCATAATAGAATTATATGATATAACACATATATTTTGCCACAGGTTTTTTCAGAAATCAAATAAATAATTATTTTTTCTTCAAAATATCAATAAATGTCTCACTCGGAATCGAGACTTTGCCAAATTCTTTCATTTTTTTCTTTCCTTTCTTCTGCTTATCGAGGAGTTTGTTTTTACGAGTGACATCGCCTCCGTAGAGATAGCCCGTGACATCTTTTCGGTAGGCGTTGATCGTCTCTCGAGCGATGACTTTTGCTCCGATTGCAGCTTGAATAGGTATGGAGAAGAGTTGTTTTGGGATGGCTTCTTTCAGCTTCACACAGAGTTCTTGTCCGACATGAAATGCTTTGCTTCTATGAGCAATCGTTGAGAATGCTGAGATTCGTTCATTATTTACGAGAATATCGATTTTCACGAGGTCATCACGTTTGTAATTCAGCTGTTCGTAGCTCATACTCGCGTAGCCAGAGGAGCGAGACTTCAGGTCATCATAGAAATCAGTGATGATTTCAGCCATCGGTATTTCATAGGTCAGAATGGAGCGAGTTTCATCGATATAGGTTTGGTTTTTGTAGATACCTCGGTGTTCTTGAGCGAGCTTCATCATCTCTCCGACCATATCAGAACGTGTGATGATTTCGAGTTTTACGATGGGTTCTTCCATCCATTCGTAGGTGCCTGGTTCAGGGAGATGCTCAGGATTTCTGATCCAGAGACGAGTGTAGGTTTTTTCTCAGAGCTGTTCTAGCTTGAGCGGCGTATTCTTAAATTCGTGTGAATGGTCACCTGGCATCATGACTTGGTAGGTGACTTGTGGACTTGTCAGGATAACATCGAGATCAAATTCTCGGTCGAGACGTTCTTTGACTATCTCCATATGGAGGAGTCCGAGAAAACCGCAACGAAAACCATGACCGAGAGCAGGGGAGACCTCATGTTCGTTGGTGAGAGAGCTGTCGGACATTTTGAGTTTTTCGATATCGGTCTTGAGCTGATTATAGTCCTCAGTATCCACGGGATAAACGCCTGCGAACACATACGGAGTGACTTTTTGAAAACCAGGAATTGGTCGTCGAAATTCTTCTGGACCTGCAAAGATAGTATCGCCCACACGTGCTTCTTGAAGGGTTTTTATTCCAGTCACGATATAGCCAATTTCTCCAGATTTCAGCGAGGGGAGAGGATAGTACTCCGGCTTGAAACAACCGACTTCTAGGATATCAACCACAGTATCAGTACTGAGAAGTGTGATCTTATCGCCTCGTTTGATTTCTCCTGAGAAGAGCTTGATATAGATGACCACACCACGGTATGAATCATATTGAGAGTCGAAAATGAGACCGAGTTTAACTGATTCTGGGATGATTCACTCGGCATTATTTGCAATTATTTTACCCCCAGCAGCCACAGATCGTGGCTCAGGAATTCTCTCGACGATAGCATCGAGGACTTTTTCGACATTGGTACCCATCTTTGCAGAAATGGGGATAATATCTGATTCATCACAACCAATGAGGGAGATGACTTCACGTGTGACACGGGGGACATCAGCACTCGGGAGATCGATTTTATTGAGCACGGGGATGATCACGAGATTATGATCGATGGCCATGTAGAGATTGGAAAGCGTTTGTGCTTCGATACCTTGCGTCGCATCGACGACGAGCACGACTCACTCGACGGATGCGAGACTTCGACTTACTTCATATTGGAAATCCACATGACCGGGTGTATCGATGAGATTGAGCTCATGACCTTTCCAGGCCATGCGTACTGGTGTAAGTTTTATTGTGATCCCACGTTCTTGTTCTATCTCCATAGTATCGAGCATCTGGCTATTCTTCATCTCGCGTTTTTCTTTTGTTCCAGTGAGTTCGAGCATCCTATCGGCAAGCGTAGACTTACCATGATCGATATGAGCGATAATTCAGAAGTTTCGGATGGACATCTACAATCAATTAAAAATTAAAAAAGAAAAATTCAGGATTTTCTCTTTTTATGACTGGCTTTATCATAGAAAAATCTCGGAAAATGCAATTGATTGATTTTGGGGTAAAGTGTGCTACTATCTGTGTATGAAAAAAATATTCATCATTGCCTTTTTCTTCTCTTGTATTCTTTCTCCGCAAAGCTTTGCTTTGACTGATACCGATTCCGACTGAGTTGCTGATGAATCTGATATCTGTCCTCGTGTCTACGCACGGTCCATAAATTGATGTCCTACGCTTGCAGACGTAAAAGCACCTATGTATACACTCAATGCTTGTCTTGAAGCCCAAAAGAAAATAGGAAAGACTATTGTTACATTGACTCCAATTTGCGATACAAAAACAAAAATTTGTCCATGAATTTCTCAGGTTCTTTGAGCACAATCATGCGATCCTATTTTTCCTGTAATATTTGATACAAATGGTTCTGTACTTGTCAGAGGGGCTGTCTATATCCTTGATTTTAAGAAGTAGTTTTATCTTTTCCACCTAGCATACACGCCTGTTGTAAGACTTCTCTCACTTCCAGATTCTTGAATGCCGAGTTCTCCGTGTTCTATAACTCATGTTGGTAGCATATCAGCGAGGACATTGGCAAGTGTGGTTGAAAATATACTTGAAGCATAGGTATTTACGAGGAAAAACAGGGGATTCGGAGAAATGATTTTTTTGATACTTTCGAGAAGGAGAGGAAAAGAGGTGTCGAATTCCCATTTTTCACCATTTGCTCCATGTCCAAAGACGGGAGGATCCATGATAAAACCATCATACATATTGCCACGACGCACTTCTCTCTCGACGAATTTCACGACATCTTCGAGTATCCATCGTATAGAATCTTTTGGAAGTTCGGAGAGTTCCATATTTTTCTGCGCCCAACCGATGGTTGGTTTTGAAGCATCGACATGAGTTACCTTTGCTCATTCTTTTGCACAGGCAATCGAGGCGATACCAGTATAGGCGAACAGGTTTAATACGTTTAATTGGTTTCATTCGTCTGGTTGGTTGTTGCGTAGTACTTCTCTCATCCAATCCCAGTGAACTGCTTGTTCTGGAAATACGCCTACATGGCGGTATGGAGACCATCGGCACTGCCAAGAGAGATCACCATATGACATTACCCAGTCTCGTACTTCATCCGGGATTTTTGCCCATTTCCCCTGCCCACCACCACTTTTATCAAAGAAGGCATCCCAATTCCAATCAGCATTTTTTGGACTCCAGAGTGCTTGTGACTCTGGTCGAGCGATTTTAAACGTTCAATATCGTTCGAATTTCATACCATCGCCAGAATCGAGGAGTTCGTAGTCGGGGAAAGATTTGAGAATGAGATGATTTGTGGAGATGGACATAGGATAAAACTAAAAGCTAAAATACTAAATACTAAGAATGGACTATTAATTTGGAGGCAATCTCCATTTTCTGTACCCATAAATTGCCTGTCAAAATTGTATAGTGTTTCGTAGTGCGAGGATGAAATTCAATCGGAGTATATTGAATACTATGGAGAGTAGAGTTTGAAAAATCATGTATATCCATCATATACTTTTTTCAGATCTTGTAAGCCCATTTTTCAGAATAATAAAGGGTCTAGAGTAGTTGTTTATTAAAAATCTTCATCATTTTTACGAGTTTCTTGAACATATCTTCTTTCATTACTCTGACATTGTATCGAAATTCAGATTCTTTCAAATGATAGAGAAAATATTGT